>Ga0210409_10000321_pt1 | contig 89553 bp, 72 predicted proteins | sample IncBWH17MmetaG_FD_161649 | JGI IMG/M metagenome (GOLD analysis project Ga0210409, IMG submission 161649) | Forest soil microbial communities from Barre Woods Harvard Forest LTER site, Petersham, Massachusetts, United States - Inc-BW-H-17-M | ecosystem: Environmental > Terrestrial > Soil >... | reverse complement strand
AATGACAGGCTGAACCTCGCAGGGGAGTAGAGGGCCGGGCTTGGTAGAAATCTTTGGTTATGGAAAAGAAGGACGCAACGGAGGCGGGGCTGATCGCGCGGATACTTGCGGGCGAGAAAGAACTGTTTCACGAGCTGATCAGGCCGTACGAGCGGATGGTCTATTTGACGCTACTGGGCATCCTCAAGAACGAGGCGGATGCGGAGGATGCTGCGCAGGAAGCGGTGATCAGTTCGTATCGCTATCTGAGCTCGTTTCGGGGGCACGCCAAATTCAGCACGTGGCTAACGACGATTGCGATCAATGAAGGGCGCAAACGGCTGCGGAAGGCAAAGACGGCGGCGGAAGAATCGATTGAAGAAGAGGTGGAGGGGCAAGAGGGGGACTTCACGCCCGCACCGCTGACGGATTGGCGCGAGGTCCCGCTGGAAGCTCTGGAGCGCAAAGAACTACGGGAAGCGTTGCGGGCGGCGGTTGCGGAGCTACCCGATATTTACCGGCACGTTTTCATTTTGCGAGACCTGGAAGAACTGAACATCGAGGAGACGTCACAGGCGATGGGAATCAGTGTCGGTGTGGTGAAAGTGCGGCTGCACCGCGCGCGCATCATGCTGCAAAAGCGACTGGTGCCGTACCTGAAAACGGCCGCTCCCGCACGCCGGGGGTTCTTCGGGAGAGCACTATGAAACTCGAGTGCAAACACGTCTGGGAGCACATCTCCGAATACATTGACGGAACGGTGGACGCCAGGCTGCGGGAAGAAATCGAGCGGCATTTGGAGCATTGCGAAATTTGCTCGGCGATCCTGGATTCGACGCGGAACATACTGGTTTTGACGGCGGACGACCGGACGTTTGAATTGCCGATTGGATACAGCGAGAGGTTGCACGCGCGGCTGGCGAAAGAGCTGGAGAATGCGGATAACGAGCCGCAGAAAAAGTAGATGCGAGGAGAAGAAGTCAGCGATTCGCGAGCAGGAAACGATGAGCGAAAAATTCGGCGGCGAGCAGGGCGAGGGTGAGCACGGAGAGAGTGAATTGAAAAAATTCCGAGGTTTTCTTTTTGCTTGATACAGGTTGCTGACGCCAGGCGGAGGCGGGGCGTCTCCGCAGTCTCCAAATCTGCCAAAGAACAACGAGATTCAGAACAGAGCCTACCAAGGCAAGCAGCATCATGGGGATGCGGATGGCGTTAATGTGTATGCGGTCAGCCAGCTTCAAGGCGCCGGAAGCGGCAGCGAATGCGCCGATTCCTATCAGGAGACGGACGCCGTTGAGGGCGATGAAGGCGCTGCAGACGCTTTGAAGCACGGCGAAAAGCAACGCGGACCAATTGATGAACTTGATGTTGACGAGCGGCATCTTTGCCGGGGACGCTGCGGCGGTGGGCGGAGGCAGGTCCGCGGGATTCTGTGTTTCTTCGTTCATGAGTGAACTCGCCAGATTCTAGCCCGATTTCAAGCGATTGACGATGGATGACTATTGAGGGCAGGCGGCGCCGCCGTCGATCCAGATCTTCATTTGAGCTACCGTGTCTGCACGCGAGAGCGGGGGCGGAGTGCGTCCTGTGCCGGGATCCCAGGCCCAGCCAACTAGGTCGTCGGAGGTGACATGTTCGAGCAGTTGCGGAAGCCCGCGGCCGCCGGTTTGCTTGGGATCTTTGAGTTGGCGGCAGAGTTCAGCTGGCGTGCGGCCAACGATGATCATCTTGTGCTCTGGAGCCGGGAGCGACCATTTGGGATTTCCGGGAGGCATGTGCTCGCCGGGGACATTGGCGGACTGGTGGCAGGTGTTGCAGCGCATACCGTAGACGCCGTGGCCGTCTTTACCGCGCACTACATTTTGCAGGTGGACGTGGCTGTCATCGCCTTGGAGAGGGGAGTCGCCGGACGGGTGACAGTTTTGACAGCGGGGCGAGGTGAAAACTTTGTAGACCTGCAAGAAGGCTTCGCGGGAAGCGTTGGCGTCCGGTTTCGGATTTGGAGGCGCGGCGTGAATGGTAGAGATGTGCGCGACGGCGAACAAAAAAAGGACGCAGAGCGCGGAAAGCAAGAAAGAGGAACGATGATGATTTGCTTTTTGTGTGCTCATGACTTGGCCTCGCTTCCTGCGACGAGATCGCTGGCACGAATAGGGAGGCGGCGGATGCGTTTGCCGGTGACGGCGAAAATGGCATTGGTCAAGGCGGGAGCGACGGGAGGCACGCTTGGTTCGCCGACGCCCGTGGGATTCTGTTCGCTCGGAACGATGTGGACTTCGATCTCCGGGGATTCGAACATGCGGAGCATGGGATAGTCGTAGAAATTGTGCTGCTGCACGCGGCCGTTTTCGAGAGTGATTTCCGTTTTTAGAGCGGCAGTCAGGCCGAAGACGATGCCACCTTCCATTTGGGCTTTGACGATGTCGGGATTGACGGTGCGGCCGCAATCCACGGCGCAGACGACGCGATGGACGCGGACGGTGCCGTCTTTCTCGACGGACGCTTCGATGACTTGGGCGACGTAGCTGTCAAAGGAAAAGTGAGTGGCGATGCCGCGGCCACGTCCGGGCGCGAGGGGCTTTCCCCATCCGCCTTTTTCGGCGACGAGATTGAGGACGGCGAGCATGCGGGGTTGATTGGCGAGAAGCGTGCGGCGCAGTTCGCAGGGATCTTTTCCGCCGGCGTGGGCGACTTCATCGAAGAAACTTTCGACGGAGAATCCGGTGTGCGAGTGGCCGACGGAACGCCACCACTGCACGGGGACGCCGATCTTCGGCGTATGCAAATCCACCTGGAGATTAGGAATGCCGTAGAGCAAATCGGCTGCGCCTTCGACGGACGCCGAGTCAATTCCGTCTTTGACGCCGTAGGGTTCGAATGCAGTGCCGGTGAGGATGGACTGGCCGACGATCGTGTGCGTCCAGGCGATGGGATTGCCGGAGGCGTCGAGGCCGGCGGCGAAACGATCGTGCCACATGGGACGATACCAACCGCCGGCGAGATCGTCTTCGCGTGTCCAGATCACTTTGACGGGAGCTTTGGCGACTTTGGCGACGTGCACGGCTTCGACGACGAAGTCGGAGGCGACATTGGCGCGGCGGCCGAAGCCGCCACCAAGGAGCGTGGTGTTGATTTTCACCTTTTCCGGGGGAAGGCCGGCGACCCGGGCGGCGCTGGCGCGGTCGCCGGTTTCGAACTGCGTGCCGGTCCAGAGTTCACAACTGTCGGCGCGGAGGTCGACGACGCAGTTGAGCGGTTCCATCATGGCGTGGGCGAGGTACGGGACATCGTATTCGGCGGTGATGGATTTCGCGGCGGAGGCCAGGGCGGCGGAAGGATCGCCGGTTTTTTTTGCAACGGTTCCGGGAGAGGCGGATTGTTTCGAGAAATCGGCGAGCAGTTGTGAGGTGGAGAGATTGGCGTTCTCGCCGTCGTCCCAGGTAATTTTGAGTTTCTCGCGGCCAAGCTTCGCGGGCCAGAAACGATCGGCGATTACCGCCACGCCGGAAGGAATTCGCTCGACGGCGCGGACACCTTTGATCTTGAGAGCTTCGGTGGCGTCGACACTCACCACGCTGCCGCCGAATACGGGCGGGCGAGCGACAAGAGCAAAGAGCATGCCGGGCAGACTGACATCCAAGCCGAACTGCGCGGTGCCATTAGTTTTTGACGGTGTGTCGAGACGGCGAACCGGTTTTCCGATCAAGGTGAATTGCTTGGGGTCCTTCAGCGGGATATTTGCTGGCGGAGTTAATTGCGATGCGGCGGCGACGAGCGAACCGTAGATAGCTTTGCGGCCGGACGCTTTATGAAGGACTACACCCTTTTCGACGCTACATTCCGAGGCGGGGACGTTCCATTTTTGCGCGGCGGCGTCAACGAGCATTAGGCGGGCCATCGCGCCCATTTTGCGGAAGCGCTCCCATTCGGAAGGAGTCGTGGTGCTGCCGCCGGTCATTTGAATGCCATAGACAGTGTGGTTGTAGGCGGCATCCACGGGCGCCGCTTCGACTTTGATTTTGGACCAGTCGGCTTCGAGCTCTTCGTTGAGCAGCATGGGCAGGCTGGTGTAGATGCCCTGGCCCATCTCGGAATGATTGGCGATGACAGTGACGGAATCGTCGGGAGCGATGCGGACGAAGGCGTTGGGCGCGAAGACGGCGCCGCTTCCGGGCGGATTTTCCGACGTGCGCGCGGCGAGTTCGGGGATGTAGGCGGCGATGCACAGGCCGCTGCCGATTGCGGCGGAGGTTTTCAGAAAATCGCGGCGAGGAATCCTGGCGGATGCAGCGCTCATGACGTCCTCTTTTCGACGCCGAGCTCGGCGGCGCGGTGGATGGCGCGGCGGATGCGGGGATAGGTTCCGCAGCGGCAGATGTTGCCGGACATGGCTTGGTCAATATCTTTGTCCGTGGGCTTGGGATTTTCTTTCAAGAGCACGGCGGCGCTCATGATTTGTCCGGACTGGCAATAGCCGCACTGGGGGACATCGACTTCGATCCAGGCGCGCTGCAAAGGATGGGACAAATCGGAGGAAAGACCTTCGATGGTGGTGACGTGTTTGCCAGCGACACGAGAGAGGGGCGCGACGCACGAGCGAATGGCGGCGCCGTCCAAATGGACGGTGCAAGCTCCGCACAGGGCCATGCCGCAGCCGAATTTAGTGCCGGTGAGGCCCAGGGAATCGCGAATGACCCAGAGCAGGGGAGTGGAAGGATCGTCATCCACGTTTACGGATTTTCCATTCAAGAAAAAGGAAGTCACGGTCACCTCCAAGAAATTTCAGGAACATCCACCACAAATATATGCCGAGGGCGAGGCTGGAAGTCGCAAACGGCACTACTTTGCTTCAGTTGGGTTTTGAATGCAATGGGTTGAACCCACGTCACATGAAAAATGACTATCGCGAGGGCATCCACTTTAGGAAAGCGGCGGCGAGCGGGGGCAGGGTGAGGACGAGGGAATAGGGGCGGCCCTGGGCGGGCTGCTCCACGGCATCCTGGCCGCCTTGGTTGCCGACGTTCGAACCGCCATAGTGGGCGGCGTCGGTGTTCATGATTTCTTTGTAGAAGCCGGCCTTCGGGACACCGAGACGGTAGCCGCCGCGGACGACGGGTGTGGCGTTGAGGACGGCGACGATTAGGTCATCGGGATTCTTGCCGCGACGGAGGAAGGACAGAACGCTGTTGTCCGCGTCGTTGGCGTCTATCCATTCGAAACCGTGCCAGTCGAAGTCCACTTGATGAAGGGCAGGTTCGGCGGCGTAGAGATGGTTAAGATCAGCGACGAGACGCTGGATGCCGCGGTGAGAATCCCACTGAAGCAGATGCCAGTCGAGGCTGTGGGCTTCGCTCCATTCGTTGCGCTGGGCGAGTTCCTGGCCCATGAAGAGGAGTTTCTTGCCGGGATGGGCGTATTGATAGGCGTAGAGCAGACGGAGATTGGCGAATTGCTGCCAGAGATCGCCGGGCATTTTATGGAGGAGAGAATTTTTGCCGTGGACGACTTCGTCATGGGAGAAGGGAAGAACAAAATTTTCGGTAAAGGCATAGAGAAGCGAGAAGGTGAGTTTGTTGTGCTCGTATTTGCGGTGGACGGGATCGTGAGAAAAATATTGCAGCGTGTCGTTCATCCAGCCCATGTTCCATTTGAAGCTGAAGCCGAGGCCGCCGAGATAAGTAGGACGTGAAACGGCGGGCCAGGACGTGGATTCCTCGGCGATGGTGAGGACGCCAGGGAATTTCTGGTAGGCGACTTCGTTCATGCGCTTGATGAAATCAATGGCGTGGAGATTCTCGCGGCCGCCGAACTGGTTGGGGATCCACTCGCCGGGCTTGCGGGAATAATCGAGATAGAGCATGGAGGCGACGGCGTCCACGCGGAGGCCGTCGATATGGTATTTGTCGAGCCAGAAGAGGGCGTTGGAAATCAAATAGTTTTGGACTTCGTTGCGGCCGTAGTTGTAGACGAGCGTGCCCCAATCGGGATGGGCGCCCTGGCGCGGGTCGGAATGTTCGTAGAGATGCGTGCCGTCGAATTGGGAGAGGCCGTGGGTGTCGCGCGGGAAATGCGCGGGAGTCCAATCGAGGATGACGCCGAGGCCGGCTTGATGGCAGCGGTCGACGAATTCCATGAAATCGGCGGGGGTGCCGTAGCGGCTAGTGACGGAGTAATAGCCGAGCGTTTGGTAGCCCCAGGAGCCGTCGAAGGGATGTTCCATGATGGGAAGAAGTTCGATGTGGGAGTAGCCCAAGTCTTTGACGTAGGGAATGAGCTGGTCGCCGAGTTCGCGGTAGGTGAGCCAGCGGTTGTCATCTTCGGGGACGCGGCGCCAAGAGCCGAGATGGACTTCGTAGACGGAGACGGGTGATTCGAACCAGTTTTTTTGCCCGCGGTGAGAGAGCCAAGCGGCGTCATTCCATTTGTGATGATCGAGGCGGCTGACGATGGAGCCGGTGTTGGGACGGAGCTCGGAGCGGAAGGCGTAGGGATCGGCTTTGAGGGGGAGAATGCTGCCGCTGGGGCCAACGATTTCATATTTGTAGATGGCGCCTTCGTTGAGCTCGGGGAGGAATATTTCCCAAAGGCCGGAGGAGCCGCGGGCGCGCATGGGGTGAACGCGGCCGTCCCAGTGATTGAAATCGCCGACGACGCTGACGCGGCGAGCGCTGGGTGCCCAGACGGCGAAGTGGACGCCGCGGACGCCTTCGAGAGTGATGACGTGAGCGCCGAGTTTTTCGTAGGTGTCGTAGTGTCGGCCTTCGCCCATGAGGTAGAGGTCGAATTCGCTAAGGACGCACGGAAACGCGTAGGGATCGTAGATTTCGAAGGGGTCGCCGTAGTGGGTGCGTCCCTGGATTTTGTAACCGCCGGGAGCGGGGGCGGTCGTTTGATTCGAAGGCCAGGTGGCTTCGTAGAAGCCTTCGGGGCGGAGCTTGACGGCGTCGGTGACTTTGGCGGGAGCGAGCGTTGCGCCTTCGATAGCGGGAGGCCTTAGCGAGATGGAGACTTCGGCGGCCCAGGGGAGAAAGAAGCGGACGACCCAGTTGCCGTTCACGGCATGCGGACCGAGGAGAGCGAAGGGATCCGAGTGGCGCGCGGCGAGAAGAGCGGCAATTTGCGCGTTGAGGCGCGGGTCGCCGGACGCGGCGGGCGCTGCAGGATGCATGGCTGGGCGTTGCTCGGACAAGTGGACGATCTCCAGGAACTGGCGAATGCAGCGCGGAGCGGAGCTGAGAGCATCCCCTGAACTCTGCCCCACGTCCCTTGCATTCTATGGCGTTGGGCGGGAAATGCCAAACGAAGCGTGATGGATGGCCGGGCTGAGGTTGAAGGGATCAAGGTGCTTGCGGCAGCGGGGCGCAGGGGATAGAGTGCGGGAACATCGCGCGACATCTGTTCGAATGCGACGTCGCAGGGAATCGAAAAAGGAGTGGACCAAGGCCATGCGGATTTTTCCCAGGCTGCAAATTCTTCTGTTTGTGTTTGGCGGAGCGGCAATGGCGATGGCGAGTCCGGAGAGCGAAGCGCAGGACCGGTCGCAGGCGCGGTCAATGGTGGTGTCGCGGAATGGGATTGTGGCGGCGGAGTCGCCGCTGGCGGCGCAGGCGGGAGTGAAGATTCTGGAGCGGGGCGGAAACGCGGTGGATGCGGCGATTGCGACGAACGCGATGATGGGCGTGGTTGAGCCGATGATGAATGGAATCGGCGGGGACTTGTTCGCGATCGTGTACGACGCGAAGGCGAACAAATTGTATGGTTTGAATGCGAGTGGAAGGGCGCCGAAGGGATTGACGATCGAATATCTGCAGAAACAGGGATTGAAGAGCATGCCGCAGCAGGGAGTGAACGCGATCACGGTGCCGGGAGCGGTGGAGGGTTGGCAGAAGCTCGCGGACAAGTTTGGGCGGAAGAAACTGGCGGAGGATTTGGCGGCGGCGATTCGAACGGCGCAGGACGGATTTCCGGTTCCGGAATGGGCCGCGGGGTATTGGGGAATGGAAGTGGATCACCTTCGGACGGATGAAACGGCGACGAAGGTTTATCTTCCGCAGGACCGGGCGCCGAAAGTGGGCGAGATCTTTCGGAATCCGGATCTGGCCTGGTCGCTGCAACAAATTGCGCTGCATGGAAAAGACGCATTTTACAAAACAGAGATCGCTACGAAGATTCTCGAGTCCATGAAGCGGCACGGCGGCATGATGACGGCGCAAGACCTTGCGGAGTTTTCCGGCGAATGGGTGGAACCGATTTCGACGACGTACCGGGATTGGACGGTTTACGAGTTACCGCCAAACGTGCAGGGAATGGCGGCGCTGGAAATGCTGAATATTATGGAGACGTTTCCGCTGGGGCAGAAGGATTGGGGATTTGGCTCGACGAAAGCGCTGCACGCGATGATCGAGGCGAAGAAGCTGGCGTATGCGGATTTGGTCAAATACATTGGTGACCCGCGAAGACAGAAATTGCCGGTGGCCACGCTGCTTTCGAAAGAATGGGCGGCGCAGAGGGCCAAGCTGATTGACGCGGAGCATGCCAACTGCGACGCGACGGCGGGAGAGATGCCGGCGGGAAGCGACACGACGTACTTGAGCGTGGTGGACCGGGACGGAAACATGGTGTCGCTAATTCAGAGCAACTACTCGGCATTTGGATCGGGAATCGTGGCAGAGGGGACTGGGTTCGTACTGCATAATCGCGGGGGGCTTTTTAACATGGATCCGTCGTCGCCGAATGCGCTGGCGGGGAGGAAACGGCCGTTGCACACGATCATTCCAGCGTTTGCGCAGAAGGGGGACACGCGCGTGGCGTTTGGGATCATGGGAGGCTGGAATCAGTCGCAGGCGCACGCGCAATTTGTCGCGAATCTCGTGGACTTCAAAATGAATATACAAGCGGCGCTGGAAGCACCGCGGTTCACCAAGCAGACGTTCAACAGGTGTGACGTGATGATGGAGAACCGCTTCGGACAGAACGTGCGGAATGAACTCGCGAATAAGGGCCACAAGATCGATTTGAAAGGGACTTTTTCAAGTGCTGTGGGCGGGGGGCAAGCGGTCCTGAGGGATTTTGCAGCGGGAGTCAATTATGGGGCTTCGGACCCGCGGAAAGATGGGCAGGCAGTGACCGAGGTACCCTTTGAATAGGGATGTCGCATCGAAGAACCGGATGAAATTGGGGCCTGTGGATGTTCCCAAGGACTTCCCTAAAAGGGTGCTAGATGTGCATAATACTGCTCCTGGGCCGGAAGGACAGGGGTGGTTACAGAATAAAGCATTTGAAATGTGTTAGTTAGGAAGGTATAGTTGGCCCACGAGTTGCACCTGTACCAATGGCCAGGGAGCGCCGCCCGCAGCCAAGCGACCTGGATGTGGAGACCCAAATGGGGCACGTTCGAGCCGCTCAGACCCTCGTACGTTTTCTGACAATCGCAGCAATGCTGTTCGTAGTTCTTCCCTCGAGCCTCGCGCAAACAGTAAACGTTTCCGGGCGGTATGAGTGTGCGCGGGCGAAAGTGCGCGGGAAGGAAATTCCATGCAAGGCCGCGCCGCTGATCCTCAAGAGCGATGGGCGATTCGAATTGCGCGGGTGGGAAGGAAGTTACCTGGTCAACGGAGAGTGGGTGGAGCTTTCGGATTCGCTGATCAAGGCGCGCGCGAAGATTGAGCCTGGACACAAGATTGTTTTACGGTGCTACGGGAAACATGGCCTGGTGGAAATGGTGTATGAACGGCGCGTGGCGGAGCTTGGTAAGACCGCACTAATTTAAGTGAACCACCTTCAAAGTTCAAGACCCGGCTTCCAACTTGTTTAGGCCCGTCCCGAAATACCTGCGCAGACTTTTGTCATCCCTCGAACAATTTTAGCGGGTTGCCGGCTGCCAATCGCGGCCGCGCAAGATTTGGCCAGAAGTGACTCCTGTAAGCTCGCCATGATCGAATTCGATTTGACCGTTGACGATGGTGTAATCGATTCCATCGGAAAGCTGATCGGGTTTGATAAAGGTGGCGTGGTCGAGGATTGCAGCGGGATCGAAGATGGTGATGTCGGCGAAAAAGCCGGGCTTGAGAAGACCACGGCTTTCGAGATGCACGCGCTGGGCGGGAAGAGAGGTGATTTTGCGGATGGCAGCTTCGAGCGGGAGCAGATGTTCGTCGCGGACATAGTGACCGAGGAAGCGCGGCATGGAACCCATGGCCCGGGGGTGCTCGTGCGGTTCGTAGATTGGACCGTCGAGGGACATTTCGCCGGCGTCGAGGCCGATACTGGTCCATGACTGGGTAAGGCCCGTGCGAAGATCTTCTTCGCTGGCCATGAAATAAATGGCGCCGGTTTGCGCGTTGTCCGCGAGTACGAAATCCATTAAGGCGTCCTCGGGGGATTTTTTCCAGGCTTTTGCGACCTCATCGAGTGTTTTTCCTGCGAATTGCTTGAGTTCAGGATTTTGTGTAGCGGAGATGAGCACGCCAGCAGCGCCGCCGCAATCGTAGAAGAGATTTTCCCAGTCGGGATGGTCGCCAGCGAGATCTTTTTTGATGCGCTCACGGAGCTCAGGATTCTTCAATCGGGCGAGCAGTTTCTGAGCGCCTCCGTCGGCAGCCCAGGGTGGAAGCGCGGAGGCCAGAGCCGTGGCGCCGGCGGTATATGGATACATATCGGCGGCAATGTCGAGGCCGGAGTCACGCGCATTTTGAATGGCAGCGACGACGTTCTTCATGGCGCCCCAGCGCGGCTTGCCACTCACTTTGAGGTGGAAAATCTCAACGGGGAGATTGGCTTCGCGCCCGATGCGGATTGCTTCGGCAAGCGCGGGCATCTCTGACGCGCCTTCACTGCGCATGTGCGTGGCGTAGAGTCCGCCGTGTTTTGAGGCGACTTGCGCAAGGGCGATGAGTTCGTCCGTCTTGGCGTAAATGTTTGGTGGATAGATGAGCGCGCTGGAAACGCCGAGAGCGCCATCCTTCATGGCCTGTTCGACGAGGGATTTCATTTTTTCAAGCTCCGCAGGCGTGGGAGCGCGATCGTCATCGCCGATGACGGCTTCGCGCACTTGAGCAGAGCCGACGTACGTGCCGATATTCAGGGGAGTGCCTTGTTTCTCGAGGCGGCGGAAGTAGCCGTCCAGAGTGGTCCAATCGATCGTCAGGTGGTAGTGGTCGAGAAAAGGCTTTTGCGAGGCGATTGTTTTTTCGTTTTGCGGAGCAATCGAGCCGCCTTCACCGGTGATTTCCGTGGTGATGCCCTGAGAGAGTTTGCTGAGAGAACGATTGTCGAGAAGCAGAGAGACTTCGGACTGGCCGAGCATGTCAATGAATCCAGGCGAGACGATGCGACCTTTCGCATCAATTTCGCGCTTGGCGCGGGCTTCGCGTAAATCGCCGATGGCGGCTATGCGATCGCCAGTAACAGCCACATCCGCTGCATACCAGGGGTTGCCAGTGCCATCGAGGATATGACCATTGCGGATGACCAGATCGTAGAGAGCTGGATTTGTTTCGGGGGCAATGGCGGGGCCGAGCTTTTCGAAGGGGACATTCAGAATTGGGTATTCGTGCCAGTCTTTGTAGTCGAAGTGCCACCACTCGGATTCGTAGACGGTGAAACCTTCGGATTCCATGGCGCGGCGCAGGAGATCTCGATGCCAGCGCTGGAGCGAGGTGCCGCCGGGATAACTTGGAAGAGAGCGAGGAGACATTTCGTCGTAGGTGCCGGGCATTTCGATGGGTTTTCCCGTTGCCAAGTCGTAGAGCGTCAGGTCTACGGCGCAGCCGCGATTGTGGCGCGAGCCTTGCGCGGGATCGGCGACGAAGATTTTTCCTTCGGGTGGCGTGGCGTCCCAGAAGATTTTGGTGACGTACCAGGAGCGATAGGCGTCGTGGATGAGCAGGCCGTAGCCGAGGGGTTTTAGTTTTTGCTGGACGCGGAGGAGGGCTTCGGCAGCGGGGCGCTGGAGAAATGCGCGAGCCTGGGAGTAGACGGGAGTGCCGAGGAAATTGTTGGTGGTGGCGTAGCGAATGTCGAAATGAATGGAAGCATCCAGCGGAGCTAGCTCGACTAGATCGACTTTGCGGAAAGGGCCCTTTTCAACAGGAGGAGGAGCAGCAAGTGCCTCATGCCGAAGGTCGCCCACCGGGCGAGCGGGAGTGACATGGTAGGAGCCCGAGGGATCCGCGCCGGCGTCGGTACGAGAATAACAAAAATTGAGATAACAGAATCCCGTAACATTTCCGACTTCATCGCGCTCTATATTATGACCGACAACTCTATCGCCTTCGGAGGGAGGAAAGACAATCCCCCCGTATACCGAAAACTCCAGGCTTACACCCTTCTCATCACGCCAGAATAGTTTCCCGTCTCGCTCCAGCAGGACGTAAGAGTGTTTGGCATCTTCATCCAAGTAAATGCCGACCAACTGCTTCCATTCGAGAGGCGCATCGGCAGGCTTTGGGCCGGAGAGGAGAGCGTTAGACGATTGGGCGAATGAAACGCTGGCGAAGAGGATGCCCAGAATGAGGGCGGCAACACTACGTTTTTTCAGGAGAAAGTCGAATTCATCGTGCACGCCGGAATTCCTCTCGAATCGCTAGGCGTTTGATCGGCCTGTGAAGAACATGATAGCTGAGTCCGGGCGCGGACAGCGCTTAAACGAGGCAGAAGCTGGTCTCAGGCGCTGTACCAGCGAGGGCCTTTGCGTTGCTCCTCGGAAATTTCTTTGGCGAGGGCGAGCGTACGCGAGCGCCGATATTGTCCTACAGCGGCGAGGATAGCGTTAATTAGGGCCACGGGAGCGACGTAGGAGGTGCCAAAGAAGGTGGACTCGATAGAGGCCAGAAAAACTTCGTCGCAATCACGCGCGAGGGGAGACACATAGGTGTCCGAAATACCGACGCAATAGGCGCCGCGAGCGCGCGCTTGTTGCACGCCTTCGACGGTTTGGCGAAGACCTCGGCGGAAACTGATGGCGATGACGAGGTCTTGCTTATTCACCACGCGAACGACGTGGGTGATCCTGCCGGCCGAAGTGGCGGAAATGATGGGCAGATCCAGCACGGTGAGCTGGTATTCAAAATGATTGGCAAGCGTAGCGGCTAAGTCACCGGCGATAAGCACGACGCGGCGCGCGTCGTAAAAGCGTTTTGCCAAGGCCACGAGGCGACGGGCATCGAGACTGTTTTTCAGCCCCTGCAAGTTTTTCAGGTCCTGTTCGAGCGAGTCGCGGACATGAGAAGGCATGCTGGCGTCGCTTCCGCCGGATTGCATAGTGTCCAAGGCGGTGGCGAAAGCAAGGGAGAGCTCATGTAAATGACGCTGGAACTCTCGATAGCTGCCGAAGCCTAACGCGCGCACGATGCGGACGATGGTTGCGGGATCGGTCTTGAGGCGCTTGGCCATAGCGCGGACGCTGAGCAGAACGTATTCGCGCGGGTGTTCCAGGATCGGCCGAATGATTTCCTGTCGTTTGATGCTGAGTAGGTCGATGCGTTCTGCGAGATGGGGCGTGGATTCTTTGGAAGAGGCCTCGTTGCGTTTCATCACGCGGCAGGATTGCCCAATTCCCGGCGCGTGTCAACCCGGCCGGAGCCTTAGCGTGAAGGTAAAAACAAAGATAGGCCGGGAGCTATTTTTTCGACGCGGCTGATTTGCTCTCCAGGCCGGGTGCGACGATGGGCTGGAGGAAGGGCATCATGGCGCGCAGCTTGGGGCCGAGCTGTTCGATGGGGTGATGCTGTTCACGTTGACGGGTGGCGAGGAAATTCGGGCAGCCCTTTTCGTTTTCCTCAATCCATTTCTTGGCGAAGCTGCCGTCGCGAATTTCGGCCAGGATTTTGCGCATTTCCTCGCGAGTTTGCTTGGTGATGATGCGCGGGCCGGCGGAATAGTCACCCTGCTCGGCAGTGTCGCTGACGGAGTAGCGCATGTAACTGAGGCCGCCGCGGTAAATCAAATCCACGATTAGCTTGAGTTCGTGGAGGCATTCGAAGTAGGCGACTTCGGGCTGGTAGCCGGCTTCGGTGAGCGTTTCGAATCCTGCTTTGATGAGTTCGCTGACGCCCCCGCAGAGAACCGACTGCTCGCCAAAGAGGTCCGTTTCCGTTTCTTCGGTAAAAGTTGTTTCGAGGACGCCGGCGCGGGTGCAGCCGAGGCCCTTGGCGTAAGAAAGCGCAAGCGCTTTGGCATTGCCAGAGGCATCTTGCTCAACGGCAAGGAGAGCCGGGGTTCCGCCGCCTTCTGTGAAGACTTCGCGAACACGGTGGCCGGGAGCTTTGGGAGCAATCATCGAGACGTCGACCGTTTTCGGCGGCTTGATGGTGCCGAAGCGTATGTTGAAGCCGTGGGCAAACATGAGCGTCTTGCCGGACTTGAGATTGGGCTCGATGGCGTCGCGATAGAGTTTTGGCTGCTTGGTATCCGGCGCGAGAATCATGATGACGTCGGCCCAGGCTGCGGCTTCTGAGGGCGTGCTAACGGTCAGGCCTTCCTTTTCGGCTTTGGCGCGGGAGGCACTGCCTTCCGGAAGGCCTACGCGGACGGAGACGCCGCTGTCTCGCAGGTTCAGCGAATGCGCGTGGCCTTGCGAGCCGTAGCCGATGATGGCGACTTTTTTGCCCTGGATCAGGGAAAGGTCTGCGGAATTGTCGTAGTAAAGATTTGCCATTTGCTTCCTCTCGGGACCGGTTTGCGGTCGTAAGATTACTTGCGGCTGAAACTTTTACAGAAATACTAATCTGTTTCTGAGATCGAAGAGGACAGGCAAGAATGCCTCTCCTACTGGGACTTCACGGTGACTCCTTCGGGCACTTCGGGCGGAGCGATGGGGGGACGGAGCAGGTCGCCGCCGCGGGTCATGGAGATGCGGCCGCTGCGGGCCATCTCGAGAACGCCGAAGGGGCGCAGGACTTCCAGCAGGCCGTCTATTTTGTCCACCGTGCCGGAGACTTCGATGATGAGCGACTCGGGAGCGACGTCCACAACGCGCGCGCGGAAGACTTTGATCAATTCCATGAGGTGCGGGCGATTTTGCTGGTCGGCGGAGACTTTGATCAAGGCGAGATCGCGTTCCAGCAAGGCGCGGCTAGAAATATTCTCCGCCAGCAGGACATCTACAAGCTTTTCGAGACTGGCTTCGAGGCGGTGCGCGCCCTTTTCGTCGGTGTGCGCCACGATGGTCATGCGGGCAATTTCTTCGTTCTCGGTCGGACCGACGGTGAGCGAATCAATGTTGATGGCCAGGCGGCGCGCGAGGGAAGAAACGCGGTTCAGGACGCCAGGTTTGTTTTCGACATACGCGACGAGTGTTTGCATGGTGTCCTCTTCTTACGGCTCGGTCGCCGTTTCGACCAGCGGATTGTTGGGACGACGAATCATGTCGCTCAGGGACGCGCCGGCGGCAACCATGGGATAGACGGAGTCTTCCTGCTCGACGCGGAAATCGAGCAGGACGGTTTCGGCCGATTCACGCGCGGAGCGAATGACGGGGACGACTTCGGCGCGCTTGGTGATGCGCTCGCCGCGAATGCCGAAGGCGTTGGCCAAGGCTGCAAAATCCGGTGCGACGAGCGGCGTGGCTACGTAACGCTTGTCGTAGAAGAATTCCTGCCACTGGCGGACCATGCCCAGAAAGCCGTTATTAATGATGGCGATCTTGATGTTGATTTTTTCCTGGACGATGGTTGCGAGCTCGCTCATGGTCATTTGAAAGCCGCCATCCCCAACGACTACCCAGACTTCGCTGTCGGGCTTTGCGAATTTGGCGCCGATGGCGGCGGGCAGAGCGAAGCCCATGGTGCCGAGGCCGCCGGAAGTGATCAGCGTGCGCGGGCGATTGTGGTGATAGTACTGCGCTTCCCACATTTGATGCTGGCCGACGTCGGTGACGACAATGGCTTCGCCGTTTGTTTCTTTCCAGAGATCGTTTATGACGTGGGCGGCATAGAGATGGCCAGTGTCCGGCAGGCTTTGAATATCGCGGACAGCGGAGTCGCCCTTCAGTTCGGTAATGTGCTGAATCCAAGGGCCATGGTCGTGATTCTCGATGAGCGGAGTTAGTTTTTCGAGAACTTCGCGCGCGTCGCCAACCAGAGCGGCGTCAACCTGCACGTTTTTGTTGATTTCCGCGCGGTCAATTTCGATATGAATTTTGCGGGCGTTCCTTGCATACGTGCGCAGGTCGCCGGTCACGCGATCGTCGAAGCGCATACCCACGGCGATGAGCAGGTCCGCTTCTTGGATAGCGTTGTTGACCCAGGCTTCGCCGTGCATGCCCATCATGCCAAGGTTCAGCGGATCCTTGGCAGGGAAGCAGCCGATGCCGAGCAGAGTCATGGCGACCGGATAGTTGCCGGCGCGGACGAATTGCTCGAAGGCATGCATCGCGCCGGAAACCATGATGCCGTGGCCGGCGAGAATGAGCGGGCGCTTCGCGGTGTTCAGGAGTTCCACGGCGCGGTCGAATTCGGCTTTGTCGTGATTGCTACGCACGCGCTTCGGCGGGAGCTTCGGCGCGGAGGCCTCCCAGTCGAACTCCGCGGAGGCTTGTTGCGCGTCTTTGGTGATGTCCACGAGAACCGGGCCAGGGCGACCGCTGCTGGCAATGATGAACGCTTCGCGGATGGTGCGCGCGATGTCTTCGGCGCGGGTCACGACCACGTTGTGTTTCGTGATCGGCATGGTGATGCCGGTGATATCGATTTCCTGAAAGGCATCGGAGCCCAGCACTTTGCTGCTGACCTGGCCGGTGATGCAAACTACGGGCGAGGAGTCCAGCATGGCGGTGGCGATTCCGGTGACCATGTTGGTTGCGCCAGGTCCGGAGGTAGCCATGGCTACGCCCACGCCGCCGCTGGCGCGGGCGTAGCCGTCAGCCATGTGAGTTGCGCCTTGCTCGTGGCGCACCAGAATATGATGCAGCTTCGATTTGCCGAGCGCGTCGTAGACCGGGAGAATGGCGCCGCCGGGATAACCGAAAAGTTCGCGCACGCCAAGACGCGTGAGCGATTCGCAAAGAATTTCCGCACCGGTGAGCTTCATAGAGTCCTCGCTGGGGAGCCAGGTTGCGCTGGCAAAGAAAAGGTTGCGGGAACGGCGGTGACCGCGCCCAAAGAGGAAGAGGAGACCAGCAGGGCGTATTTGGCCATGACTCCGTTTGAAAAGCGGGGAGCAGGCGATCTCCAGGAAGCGAGCCGCTGCTGGAGCTGTGCAGGAGTGAGCTCGACGTTCAGTTGCCTCTTGGGGATGTCGAAAACGATGGTGTCGCCATCCGTGATCGCGGCGATGGGTCCGCCGTTGGCGGCTTCCGGTGCGACGTGCCCGGCCATGAGGCCGTGGGTGGCGCCTGAAAAACGTCCGTCGGTGAGCAACGCCACGGAATCGCCGAGGCCCGCGCCTACGAGAGCCGCGGTAACGGCGAGCATCTCACGCATGCCGGGACCTCCCTTGGGGCCTTCGTAGCGAATGACAACAACGTCGCCCGCCTTGATGGCGCCATTTTCGACGGCAGCGAATGCTGCTTCTTCGTTATCGAACACGCGAGCGGGGCCGCGGAAATTCTGGAGATTGTGGCCAGCGACTTTCACGACGCAGCCTTCCGGAGCGATATTTCCCTTCAGGATTACGAGACCGCCAGTAGGCTTGAGAGGGGCGTCGAGTTTGCGGACGACTTGCTGCGACGGCGTTTCTTTTGCTGCGGCGGCTTCCTGGGCGAGCGTGCGTCCCGTGACGGTGATGGCGTCACCTCGGAGCAATCCAGCTTCAAGCATGCGCTTTGCGATGAGCGCAGTGCCGCCTGCTGCGTAGAGATCGGTTGCGACAAAACGGCCTCCGGGTTTGAGATCGGCAAGAATCGGAACGTGCGAACTGATGCGATCGAAGTCGTCAATGGAAAGAGGAATCTTCGCTTCATTGGCGATGGCCAGAAGATGCAACACGGCGTTGGTCGAACCGCCGGTGGCGGCGACGCCTGCGATGGCATTCTCGATCGCCGTTTTTGTGATGATTTTGGATGGTGTGACGTCGCGGCGGAGAAGGTCGAGGACCAATTCGCCTGCGTGATGACCGGCGTTGCCCTTCGCGGCGTTGGTAGCGGGAACGCTGGAAAGACCCATCGGCGCGATGCCAAGAAACTCGCAGACCAGTGCCATGGTGTTGGCAGTGAACTGTCCGCCGCACGCGCCGGCTCCTGGGCACGCCGCGCCTTCGAGCGACCGGAGCTGTGCGTCCGTCATTTTGCCGCGGCCATGCATGCCGACGGCTTCGAAGACATCCTGAATGGTGACCGCATGTCCCTCGAATTGGCCGGGAGCAATGGAACCGCCATAGAGAATAAGTCCGGGGATATTCAAGCGGGCCAGCGCCATGACGCCGCCGGGAATGGTCTTGTCGCAACCCACGAGGACGATCAATGCATCGAAGAGATTGCCGCGAGTGACGAGTTCTATGGAGTCGGCGATCACTTCTCGGCTGACGAGAGACGTGCGCATGCCCTCGGTTCCCATGGTGATGCCGTCGGAAATGGAGACGGTGTTGAATTCCAGCGGAGTGCCACCGGCAGCGCGAATGCCGTCCTTCACGTGTTGCGCGAGTTCGCGGAGATGGTAGTTGCAGGGGCCGATTTCAATCCAGGTATTCGCCACGCCGATGAGAGGTTTCTTGAAGTCGTCGTCGGAGAGTCCGGAAGCGCGTAGCATGGCACGCGCTGGGGCACGATGTGCGCCGTCGGTTAAAGTGTGGCTGCGTGGTTTGGGAGAGTTCTCGCTCACTTGCGAATCCCTTCGGTGGCTGATGACCCAACCATCTGGAAATCCATGACCTGAAAACAACTGAGGCCATCATCCTGGTCTGGATGATGGCCCCGAAAGCTTCCGGAGATGCTCTACTAGGCTGCCATCATCCGCCTGTGGTCCCCTGTACGGGGACGGAAATAATTGGTACGTCGACGCGGCATACACAAGGGATCATTGCGCCCTTTCTTGGAATGCGGTCCGGCACGATGGCGACGGTCGACATAAGTGTTCGCCATCAAAGTAGCAGCATGAAGGGAGGAAGTCAATGAGTCAAATTAATAGTTATGCTGAATCAAATAAAAACAAATTATACAGCAAGAATCCCAACTTGACACTGCAGCACGTTCGGCGACGAACCGGGTGCATGAGGTAGAAATGTGGCAGACATCTTCCTTCGCGCCGCGACATCTAACTGAAGTGAGTTTGCGAGGAGCAAGCAGGAAGACAAAGTCAGGAGAGCTCATGGGTCGGGATACGGATGTGTTGGTTGTTGGAGGAGGGCCGGCAGGATTGGCTGCGGCGATTGCCGCGCGAAAGAAGGGATTTGCGGTGACCGTAGTGGACGGCGCGAAGCCGCCAATCGACAAAGCCTGCGGGGAAGGGTTGATGCCGGACACGGTTTCGGCGCTTGGTGAGCTGGGGATCAAGATTCATGCGGATGATGGGCGGAGGTATCGAGGCATCCGGTTTCTCGACGGAACGGCTTCGGCGGAAACGAGTCTTCTTGATGCGCCCGGCATCGGAGTCCGCCGGACAGTCCTTCACCAGAAAATGGTGGAGCGAGCGGAAGAATGCGGGATTTCTCTACTGTGGAACACATTGGTGACCGGGCTCACGCCCAAAGGTGCCATGGTTGGCGGAAGCGAGTTCGCTGCGAGGTGGGTCATCGGTGCAGACGGAATCCGCTCGCGGGTGAGGCGCTGGGGCGGATTGGATCCAAGTTCTCAGGGGGCCGTGCGCTTCGGGCACAGGCGCCATTATCGAGTGAAGCCTTGGACAGATTACATGGAGATTCACTGGGGGAGAGGGATGCAGGCCTACGTGACCCCAATCGGAAACGAAGAAACATGCGTCGTATTGATTGCGGACAATCCGAGAACGCGATTCGAAGAAATCAGGCGGGAATTTCCAAGGCTAGCCAGCAGTCTAGAAGGCGGGGAATTGAACAGCGCCGAGCGAGGCGCCGTGACGGAAATGCGGAGTCTGGAGCGCGTGTACCGGGGGAACGTCGCGTTGATTGGAGATGCCTCCGGGAGCGTGGACGCCATCACGGGCGAGGGGCTTTGCCTGGGCTTCCGTCACGCAATGGCATTGGCGGAAGCTTTGGAAGCGGAAGATTTGGAGTTTTATCAAAAGGCGCATCGCCGGCTGTCCAAGCGGCTAAAGGCTATGGGCCGTCTTCTCCTGTGGCTTGGTCGGAACACAGCGGTCCGGCGCCGAGCCCTGAATGCGTTGGCGAGCGACCCAGAGCTATTCGCACGGCTGCTGGCAGTCCACGCAGGAGAGAGTTCGCCGAGACAGCTCGCGACAACGAGCATGCGGCTTGGCTGGCAATTCCTGACTGCATAAATTAGAAAGGATGATCATGCGTCTGCTCCGGCTCCGGGCCGCGTCGCTGTTGCCGGCCTCTTTCATCGCGATTACAGCGCTGCTGGCGCTTAGTGCACTGCCGCAGCATGCCGCACCACAGACACTAGGGAGGGATCTCGTACTTGATCTGGATCCCGAGCAGAGCCAAATGCACTGGTCGCTCGGAAGCACGGTCCACACGGTGCACGGAACGTTTGCCCTGAAGAAAGGATCGTTTCAACTAGAGCCTGGGAGCGGCAAGGCCAGCGGCCAAATCGTGGTGGACGCCACCAGCGGAAACAGTGGGAATGATTCTCGCGACAAGAAAATGCATAAAGAGGTCCTCGATAGCGCGCATCACGGGGAAGTGGTTTTTCGGCCAGACCGCGTGGAAGGGAAGGTTTCCGACCAAGGAACTTGCAATGTGCAGGTGCACGGAGTGTTTGTGTTGCTGGGCAAAGAACACGAATTGACCGTGCCAGTTCAGGCGGAGCTAGCGGCAGAATATTGGACAGGCAATGCGAAGTTCGGCGTGCCTTTCATTGACTGGGGTTTGAAGAATCCGAGCAACTTTCTATTAAAAGTGGATCATGTTGTGGAAGTTGAACTGGAACTGAAAGGAAGCGTGCACAGAGTGGGCACGCCGTAACCCCAAGTCATTCTTCCGATTCCTGGGTCACGATGTGGACGTCCACGGCGGGCGATTCCCGCAAAAAACGGTGCACCGCCGACAAGTACAGATACTTACGCCAGTCGTGAATGGCGGCGCGGCCGAAAATCACCTGAGTGATGTGTTTGGAGCGGACGAATTCCGCCACGGTATCGGCGACGCTGCGGCCTTTCAGGCGAAGCACCTGTGCGCCGAGGCTTTCGGCAAACCGCAGATTTGCGGTAAGGGCACCCTGATCTGCTATTTTCGGGCCGAATTCACGGTCCACGTGGACGACATAGAGTTCAGCATCCATGCGGCGGGCCATGCGCGCGCCTCGCGCGATTAAATATTGTCCGCCGGGATTAGAAGAAATGCATACCGCGATGCGCTCGCGCACCGCCCAGTTTTTCCGGATGTCCTGGGCTTCCATGTAGGATTCGAGACTGCGGTCCACCTGCTCGGCGACCTGACGGAGGGCGAGTTCGCGAAGAGCGATAAGATTGCCGCGGCGGAAGAAATTCTTCAGCGAGCGCTCCACCTTTTCGGTGCTGTAGACATCCCCGCGCTTCATCCGGTTTTGTAGAGCCTCAGGAGTGAGATCCACCATGACGGTTTCCGTGGCGGTGAGTGGCACCCAATCGGGAACAGTCTCGCGCACGGTGATGCCAGTAATCGAGCGCACGACCGGCGCGATGCTCTCGATGTGTTGAATGTTGAGCGTGGAGACCACATCGATTTTTGCCGCGAGGAGTTCCTGCACGTCTTCGTAGCGCTTGCGGTGTTTGCTGCCGGGGATATTCGTGTGAGCCAGTTCGTCGACTAAAACCACCTGCGGGCGGCGCGCGAGGATGCCATCGACATCCATCTCTTCGAAGACGGTGCCCTTGTATTCGATCTTTTGCCTGGGAACGGACGGAATCTGTTTGAGGAGCTCTTCCACGCCTTTTCGGCCGTGAGTTTCGACGACGCCAATCACGACATCCTCGCCGCGGCTCTTGCGGCGGATGGCCTCGCTCAGCATGCTGAAGGTCTTGCCTACACCGGGAGCGTAGCCGAGGAAAAGCTTGAAGATGCCGCGCGGCTTTTGCGAGGGAGAGGCAATCTCCAACCAGTCTTCCGGCTTCTTCGGCAAAGGACTATCTTCTCCGCGGCAAATCGCACGCCTGAGTTAGAATGTGGAAATGCAGAGATTCCTTGCGAGCCGGACATTCGGGTTTGCACTGTCCATCATCGTCATTGCCGGTATCGCATTTCTTTACCGCCACGTGCTTGTTGTAAATCAGACCACGGTCGCGCTTAGTTTGCTTCTGGCCATTCTAGCAGTTTCGGCAGTCTGGGGAATGGCGGTCTCGGTGTTCATGTCCATTGTGGCGATGCTGGTTTTCAACTACGAGTTCTTGCCACCAGTCGGGACGTTTACGATTGCCGATCCGCAGAACTGGGTGGCGCTGGGGGCTTTCCTTTTCACTTCCATCATGGGGAGCCAGCTTTCGGCGCGAATCCGGATGGAAGCGGACCAAGCAAACGGTAGGCGCCGCGAAATTGAGCGGCTCTACAAATTCAGCCAGAAATTGTTGGGTGAAGGAAATGTCATCCAGCTGATGAACGCGATTCCCAACTACATTGTGGAGAGTTTCGAAGCGGGCGCAGCGGAACTATTTCTGCCGCAGAAGGACAAATTTTACCGGTCGGGATTCGGGGCTTCCCACCTGGATGAAGAGAAGATGAAAACTGCCTTTTCGAGGGATGAATCGGTGATTGAGACGCAGCAGAGTCTTTATTTCATTCCGGTGCGGCTTGGAGTCCGGGCGATCGGGAGCCTAGGTATTTCCGGAGCGCGGCTCTCGCGGCAGACGCTGGATGCGGTGGGCAGCCTGGTGGCGATTGCCATCGAGCGGGCGCGCGCGGTGGAGCAACTCGGCCAGACGGAGGCGGAGAGGCAGGGAGAACGGCTGAAGTCCGCGTTGCTGGATTCCGTCACGCATGATTTCCGCACGCCGCTCACATCCATGAAGGCAGCAGTGACAAGTCTTCTTGCGAGCGTGAAGACAAGCGCCGAGCAACAGCGTGAATTGCTAAGCATTATTAATGAGGAATGCGACCGCTTGAACCACCTGGTGGAAGAGGCCTCGGAGATGGCGCGGCTGGAAGCGGGGGAAATCGAGCTGCATTTTGCGCCGACGCCGATTGAGGAGATTGTTCAGGACGCTCTGGGGCAGATGAAGTCCTCGCTTGCGAGTCGCGCAGTGCATGTGAAACTCAGTCCGGACTTGCCTCGCGTGAAGGCCGACCCGGAACGAACCAAAGACATATTAGTGAATCTAGTCGACAACGCCAATCTGTACTCGCCGAAAGAAGAACCCATTACGATATCCGCTGAAGTGACCGGTGATTACGTGACGACGCACGTGGCGGACCGCGGACCGGGCATCGAGGATTTCGAGCAAGGGATGATCTTCGACAAATTTTACCGTGGAAAAGATCAGCGCTACCTTGTGCGCGGAACGGGAATGGGGTTGCCGATCGCGAAGGCGATCGTCGCGGCGCATGGCGGCTCAATTTCGGTGACCAGCCAGCTCGGGCATGGCTCGGTATTTTCCTTTACGTTGCCTATTGCGAGAGAGGCACAGGGTTAACCATGAACAACGCCACAATCCTGGTGGTGGACGACGAGCCGCAAATCCGGCGCGTACTGCGCTCCACGCTGTCCAGTCAAGGCTACGTCATTACGGAGGCGAAGACGGGCGAAGAAGCTGTCGATTCGGTGCGGAAGACCAAGCCGGACCTCGTGCTGCTCGACGTGAACATGCCCGGCATGGGAGGTGTCGAGGCGTGCCGCGAGATACGCAGGTCGTCGGATGCACCCATCATCATGCTCACGGTTCGCAACGCCGAGCGAGACAAAGTTTCTGCTTTGGATGCAGGCGCAGATGATTATGTGGTCAAGCCATTTGGGATTGAAGAATTGCTGGCGCGCATCCGGGCGGCATTGCGGCGTTTCGCGCCGGGAGACGCAATGCCTCCATACGTCTCAAAGGAACTCACTCTGGATTTTGAAAGCCGCCAGCTGACGGTGCGAGGGCAGGAAGTTCATCTGACGCCCAAGGAATTCGACGTCCTAAAGCATTTGATCGGCAATCAAGGTAAACCGCTGACGCACCGGCGAATCCTGCAATCCGTTTGGGGGCCGGATTACGGCGAGGAAACGGAAAATTTGCGAGTGGTCATCAACCAATTGCGGAAAAAGATTGAAACCGATCCAGCACATCCGAAATACATTCGTACGGAGCCGTGGGTGGGATACCGGTTTCAGCCGCCGCGTCCGAGTCCGGCGAAAGCTTCTTCTCGAAAAACCTGATCGTTATCGCTTTGAATGGATGGCGTCCAGGTCCAGATTCAACTCCAGAACATTGACGCGAGGCTCGCCTAGGACGCCAAACTGCCTGCCTAAGGTGTGCTTGGCGATGAGTGCGCGAACATCCGCTGCACTCATGTCGCGCTCGCGCGCGATGCGTGGAACCTGGAATTCGGCGGCCGCCGGGGAAATGTCCGGATCGAGTCCCGAACCTGATGAGGTGACAAGGTCCACGGGGATGGGCACACCCGGATTTTCCGCCTGCAGTTTCTCCACGTCCGATTTAACGCGATCCATGAGTTGATGATTGGTGGGGCCAAAATTCGATGCGCCAGAAGAGCCAGCGTCATAGCCGTTGCCTGCTGCTGATGGCCGCGAGTGGAAGTAGGCTGGCGAGGAAAACGGCTGGCCAATGAGGTGGGAACCGAGGAGCTGATTGCCGTTCATGATCAATCCGCCGTTGGCTTGCGCAGGGAAGAAGAGTTGCCCAAGGCCTGTAACCGCTAACGGATAGAGCAGCCCGAACAACACGGTGGTTACGAGAGTCATCAGAATCGCAATTCGCAAGTTTTGCTTCATGGAGCGCCTCAAGCCAAATGCAAATACGTGATCATCAGATCGATCAGCTTTATGCCCAAAAAAGGAGCGGCCACGCCGCCAAGACCATAGATCAGAAGATTCTGACGCAGCAAAGCCGCGGCTCCCACCGGACGATACCGGACGCCGCGCAATGCCAGGGGAATAAGCGCAATGATGATGATGGCGTTGAAAATCACCGCCGAGAGAATGGCGGACTGAGGCGTGTGAAGGTGCATTACGTTGAGAACTTCAAGTTGAGGAAATGCCGCGGCAAACATGGCCGGTATGATGGCGAAATATTTTGCAACGTCATTGGCCACGGAAAACGTGGTGAGCGCTCCTCGCGTGATGAGTAGTTGTTTTCCGATTTCGACGATTTCGATGAGCTTGGTCGGATTGGAGTCGAGGTCCACCATGTTGCCGGCCTCTTTCGCTGCTTGCGTGCCGGTGTTCATGGCCACGCCAACGTCGGCTTGCGCCAGGGCGGGCGCATCGTTGGTGCCATCGCCGGTCATGGCTACGAGCTTGCCCTTGGCCTGCTCGCGTTTGATGAGCGCCATTTTGTCTTCGGGCTTGGCCTCAGCGAGAAAATCATCCACGCCGGCTTGACGCGCAATGGCCGCCGCGGTGAGAGGATTGTCACCGGTAATCATCATCGTGCGGATTCCCATGGCGCGCAGATGGTCAAAGCGTTCGCGCATGCCGCCTTTCACGATGTCCGTGAGGGCGATCGCGCCCAAGACGCGGCGATTCTGCGCGACCAGAAGAGGAGTGCCGCCACCATTGGCGATTTCGCGGATGATTTGTCTGATCTCCGGAGGCACCACCTGGCCTCTCTCCGCGGCATATTTCTCGATGGCCTCGGGAGCGCCTTTGCGAATCTCGGAGCCGTCCATGTCCACGCCGGACATGCGAGTCTGCGCGGAGAAGGGAATGAACGTCGGATTGTGCGGCGCGAGTTCGCGGCCGCGCAGGCCGTATTTTTCTTTGGCCAGCACAACAATGGAGCGGCCCTCGGGTGTTTCATCCGCGAACGAGGCGAGTTGGGCGGCGCTGGCAAGATCCGTCTCCTTTACGCTCGGGCACGGATACAACATAGTGGCCTGACGATTACCGAGAGTGATGGTTCCGGTCTTGTCGAGCAGCAGCACGTCAACATCGCCCGAGGCTTCCACGGCGCGTCCGGACATGGCGATGACATTGCGCTGGATGAGGCGATCCATGCCGGCAATACCGATAGCCGACAAAAGTCCACCAATCGTAGTGGGAATCAGGCAAACGAGAAGCGACACCAGCACGAAGATGGTCTGGGGCGCACCGGAGTAGATGGCAAAGGGCTGCAGGGTGACGACGGCCAAAAGAAAAATAATCGTCAAACCAGCCAGGAGAATATTGAGAGCGATCTCATTGGGAGTCTTCTGCCGCGATGCGCCCTCCACAAGCCGGATCATGCGGTCGAGAAAGGTTTCTCCAGGATTTGAGGTGATGCGCACGCGGATTTCGTCCGAGAGCACGCGCGTGCCGCCGGTGACGGCCGAGCGGTCGCCGCCCGATTCACGGATGACGGGAGCGGACTCGCCGGTGATGGCGGACTCATCCACGGAAGCAACTCCCTCGACGACCTCGCCGTCTCCGGGAATGAATTCTCCCGCAGAAACCAAAACGACATCGCCAGAGCGCAATTTCGAGCTGCTCACAATCTCCGTACAACCATCGGGGCGCATGCGGCGCGCTTCCGTTTCCGCTCGTGCCTTGCGCAGAGTTTCCGCCTGAGCCTTGCCGCGGCCTTCCGCCATGGCCTCGGCAAAATTAGCGAATAAAACGGTAAACCAGAGCCAGAGGGTGATCTGCAAGCCGAAGCCGAATTGTCCGGCGTGGTGCAAGCTATCGCGCACCAGTTGAATCGAGGTGAGAAGTGCTCCGACCTCCACGACAAACATGACGGGATTCTTGATCATGGTGCGCGGGTGCAATTTCCGGAAGGAGTCGACGATCGCGGTCTTCAGGATTCTCGTATCCGCCAGCGCTGCGGCCTTTGCTTGTGAGACGTGTTCCATATGTTCCTTAGAAGGACTTCCCGGAAAGCATCAAGAGATGCTCAAGAATCGGCCCCAGGCTCAGCGCTGGGAAAAAAGTAAGCGCGCCCACGATCAGAATCGTGGAAATGAGCAGGACGGTGAACAACGGTCCGGTCACCGGAAACGTTCCGAGGGATGCCGGTGCGGTTTTCTTTCTAGCAAGATTTCCGGCAATGGCGAGGATGGGAATCACGACAAAAAATCTTCCGAGCAGCATGGCAAAGGCCGTGCTGGTGTTGTACCAAAGCGTATTCGCGTTGATGCCGCCAAACGCCGAGCCGTTATTGCCGACGGAAGAAGTGTAGGCATAAAGAACTTGCGAAAGGCCGTGAGGACCGGGATTGCTGATGCTCGAAGTGCCGAACTTCGACACCACTGCCACCGCGGCAAAAAGCAGAATGGTCAACGAAGAGATGAGGACCGACAACATCGCCATTTTCACGTCGAAGGCTTCGATTTTTTTGCCGAGATACTCCGGCGTGCGCCCCACCATGAGGCCGGCGATAAAAACGGCCAAGATGACGAAGACGAGCATGCCGTATAGGCCGGACCCGACGCCGCCAAAAATGACTTCGCCCAGCATTATGTTGACGAGAGGAATCATGCCACCCAACGGAGTGAAGGAATCGTGCATGCCATTCACTGCGCCGCAGCTCGCATCGGTCGTGGTCGTGGCAAAGAGGGCTGAATTCGCAATGCCGAAGCGGACTTCTTTCCCCTCCATGTTCCCGCCGGAGTGCATGTCACTTGCAACTTGATTGACGCCAGTGAGTTGCGGGTTGCCGCGGGCCTCGGCCCAGTAAGCGGCGCTCACCCCGACAAGGAACAGCGTGGTCATGGCGGCCCAAACGGCCCAGCCATGGCGCCGCGAGCCGGTCATGCGTCCCAGCGTGTACGTAAGCGCCGAGGGAATCGCAAAAATCAAAACCATCTCGAAAAAGTTCGAGAAAGGCGTCGGGTTCTCATACGGGTGCGCGCTGTTGGCATTGAAAAAGCCGCCACCGTTGGTGCCGAACATTTTGATGACTTCCTGAGACGCCGTCGGACCGAGGGCGATGGTTTGTTGCGTGACAGTTTGCGTCGTGCTTTTGCCGTCGGGCCCTTGCGTCTGCACCGTCTGAGGCTCCACGAGTTGTGCCGTGGCATAAGGTTTCAGGTTTTGAACGACTCCCTGAGAAACTAACACCAGCGAACCGATAAGACATGCCGGCAGCAGCACCCAGAGAAAACAGCGCGTGAGATCCACCCAGAAATTTCCGAGGGTTTTTGATTCGTGCCTGGCCACTCCGCGAATAAAGGCGATTGCCAGAGCAATGCCTACAGCGGCGGACGCAAAGTTGTGATACGCAAGGCCCGCCATCTGCGTGAGATAGCTCATCGTTGTTTCGGGCGTGTAGGACTGCCAGTTGGTGTTGGTGGTGAAGGATGCCGCGGTGTTCCACGCTAGATCCGGAGCGACGTTGGCGAGTTTCTGGGGATTGAACGGCAGCCAATGCTGGAGGCGTTCCAGGAAGTAAAGCAGTAGCATGGAAATTACGCTAAAGAGGAGCATGGCGACGCCGTACTCGATCCAGGACATCTCTTTCTGCTCGTCAACCCCCGAAATGCGATAGAGAATCTTTTCGACCGGCCGCAACACGGGATCGAGGAATGTGCGTTGGCGTTCAAACACACGAACCAGGAAAATGCCCAGCGGTTTGGTGATCAGAAAAATGACCACCACAAAAAGACCAATCTGAAACCATCCATTCGCGGTCATGTTCAGAATTTCTCCGGCTTCAGCAGCGCCACCAGCAAATAGCCGAGCAGCAACACACAAATGACGATCAGTACGATGTTTCCCAGCATAAAAAGTGCTCCGTCTTACTTCAGGCGTTCACAAGCGCGAAGATAGAGGATGGCCACGCCAAAAAAGAGTCCCGTCAACACCACAAAAACGATATCGCTCACATTTATCTCCCTATCGACGATAAGGAATATATCCTTAGGAAGTGATGAATTGTAGCTAAGGATTTTGTGAGGGGAAATCGGCCCGTGTAAGGGCCTGTAAGACTTAGTGAATGCGGGACTTGGGCCAGTATTCGAACTGCAGCGAGGCGGTCATATTTTTTTGCAGGCCGGAGGCGAGCAGCGGAAACTTCCACTGTTCGTATTGCGCGAAGGCAGTAACCGACCATTCCTGTTTCACCCAGAAGTCGGCGCGCACCGACGCGTCATTGATGGTACCCCCGCTGGGAATGAGATTTGGATCGACTTTAACGTGGCGATAGCCGAACTGAACTGAGTTGCGGGCGCTCAGCCAGTAGCGGCTCCAAGCCTGGATTCCTGAGCCGTCTCGCCCAACCCAATTGCCCATCAGGACTTTTCGATTGGTGTACAGATCGTGATAGTAGTTGTCCCAGTAGATGTAGCGCCCCGGAACATCTTGCGAGACGGAATTCGTGAGGGGTGCCTCGACGCGCAGATCAAGCTTCGCCAGTCCCGGGAAATGCGTGACGTATATACCTGGATCAATTCCCGCGCGCCGTGGCGCCGCAAGCGGGGATGGATCGTCAGCAGAGATGGAATCGTTATAGATCGTCAGCCATTTTCGCAGCAATGGAACGCGGTAGCTAAAATCGAAACCTCCGTCCCGCTTTCCCGGGTCTTTACCCGCCGGCTTGTTAACGTAACTGGTCGCACTGAAGTAGGACGAAAAGAGCCGGTATGGGGTCAGAGGGCGGCCTTCGCCTCCGACAACGACGGTGCGCGTGAAACCAAATTCCAGGTTCGGTGTGGGTTTGAAACTGATTCTTTCACCGTGGAAGAACGGATTTGGAGAGATTTGGTGCCCTTGCAGCCTGCCGAAAAAGGCATCCCAACGCATGGGACCAAAAAATTTGAGCGGACCCGGCAAGCGAAACGGTGAAACGCGATTGATGTGAAAAACCTGCACGGGCGGCGCATTGTCGCTGAGGAGCAGCGGGCCGCTTTCTCCCGGTCCCCACCAGAGGCTTTCCTGGCCATAGGAAAGTTGCCAGTTGGCGAGATTCATTCCGATGTAAGTGTCGAGGAGCCGCGCCTGGTTGCGCACGGGCTGCGGGCTGGCGGGCAATCCAACATTGTCGTCGATCGTATCCAGGGCGTTTTGTACCTGTGGTGAATTGGTGGGACCGGACGGCGCGTGCTGATACTCTCCGCGCAGGTAGACAACCCATCGTCCAGCAGTGGCCCATCCGGAAAATCCAGAAACGTCGTTGAATCCCTCTTGGTATGGCCGGCCATAATCGTTGAAAAGCGTCTGGCCGAAATGATAGCCGTCGGTGAGCGGCGGCCCGGAAATCTTCGTGAAACGCGTGTAAACGGATTCAAGGTGGATAGCGCGATTGCTTCCTCCGCCCAGCAGCGTCAGCTCCGGCAAAAACTCCTGGCGCAAGGAGTTATAGAGTTTCGAGGCCTCGCCTCCGGCTCCGGCATAGCCCACTCGTTCTTCTGCTTCGCTCACGAGACGTGCACATTCCAAGCGCGTCCACGGCTTCATTCCAAGGATCGCGTCGTTCATCGTTCCCATCGCCACCAGGCGATTGAAGAGGGGATAGATCCAACTATCCAGTGGAACGTAGGGCGAGCCCATGGCACCAGGAGTTCGATCCGTCGCGATGACCGGCGAGTCCGATAAATCCCCGGCAACGCCACCACCTACTTCCGGATTATGGTGGGCTCGATAAGTTTGCCACCCGACCAGCCAACCGATACCACTGCCCACAAGAGCGTCCGCTGGGAAGTGCTCTTTCCCTTGAATTCTGGCTATGGTAATCGCAGAAGCCGCGCCATAGACAAGGAGTTTTGTAAACGGCCCGGGATACTCATGAGCTAGGACGCTGGCAATAGCCCATGCGGCGGTAGCGTGGTCTGACGGAAACGAATTCCCGCCTTGGCCGAATTTGCCGTGAGCCGAGTCCACGTAGGGTCTTTCTCGTCCCATGGCATATTGCGCTGCAGTAGATACCAGCAGTCCGTCCACGGCCGCTTCGCCGCTGAGGATTCCCGCTTCTCGCTTGTGCGGGTCATGGGTTGCCTTTCCCCACAGGTAGAGACCACCAGCAGCTCCCGCCATTCCTGCGATTCCATAATTCGAGAAATCTCGATAGTTCTTCAGTGTGCTAGGCGAGTTCGAAAGATGGAGACTTACACCGTGGTCCGTCACCAGCAGACCGGCGGTGAGCCCGACAAATGGAACAAACCAATCGGCATGCCCCAGTCGCAGGTGAGCAGGGCTTGTCCAAATTTCTCTTTGATCGCGGGCGATGTTTCGGATGGTCTGGAGACCAAGTTCATTCTCACGGGATTCGTTTACCGCTTGGGCGCTGTCTTTCTTGGAAGTCCGGTTTAGCGGTTGTTCCGATTGTGTCCCCTCCGGTATTTCCTTCTGGGGGGTATCCTGCGATGCGCCTTGTGACTGCGCCAGGGTCAGCCTGGCATTTGCCGGGCTGATGACGGAGAGCACGCCGATGGTCCAAAGTAGTGTGCGCCACCGCGCCTTTCTTGTTGGGATGCCGAGTCGGTTCATTCCGAGCTACTAGGCACGAAAGCTTCCAACTCCGCCGCGTGAGCAGCACTGTAAATGCATGGTAATCTGTTGGTTGGCCAGCTCAGTACAGAAGAAAAGCGAAACGTGATTCCCAAAATGAAACGCGAAGTTCGTACTGGTGAGGGACAGCGTTTTGAACTGAGGATCTGCGCGACTAGACGGGCAACCGCAGACGTGCTTCACATCCACGAGCGTCGGTACGATTGGTCAGTGTCAGTTCGCCACCATGAGCTTCCGTGATCTGGCGACTAAGAACGAGGCCAATCCCGGATCCACCCTGCTTCGTAGTGAAGAAAGGAACGAAGAGATTCGTCGTCTGTGGCAGGCCCAGACCATCATCCTCAACCCACACTTCGAGTTGCGAGCCATGCCGGGACCAACCCACTCGCACGCCCCCACCCGTTTCGAGGGTCGCATCCGCCGCATTGCGAATGAGATTAATCAACAATTGCTCCAGTTGATCGGCGTCCGCGGAGATGACGACCTCCGGGCCTATCACAACTTCCACTTTCACACGGGGTTCGAGTTTGACCGTGCGGCAGATCCATTCCGATACTTTTACTGGCAATAGCTTCGGTTGCGGCAAGCGCGCCAACTGTGCATATGCGGCCATGAAGCGGCCCAGCGCTTCCGTACGAGAACGAATAATGGCCAAGCCCTGCCGCAAATCGTCCAGGATGGCCGCCGAGGATCCGCCTTGCAATTCAGGAGATTTGGCAGCCGTTATGAGTCCGCTTTCGAGGCCCTGCGCCACGGACTGAATGGGGGCCAGCGAGTTATTCAGCTCGTGTCCCAAAACGCGGATCAGGCGCTGCCAAGCTTTGCGCTCCTCATCCCTCAACGTGCGGCTCAAATCGCTCAGCACCACAAGGTGATGCGGCAAGCCACCCTGGCGAAAACTCCCGCGGCGTAATCCCCAACGGCCGGAACCGCCGGGGAAGTTCAGCTCCATCGTGCGCGCCGGGTCACCTTGCAAGCAGGGCGCAAGTCCCAATTCGTCCGCAGTGAAACCCAGCAGACGTTCCGCTGGACGCGACAACAACCGCTCCCCAGCGCGATTGACGAGACGCAGCTTCGAGCAGTTGTCAAACGTAAAGATAGCGAGATCAATCTCCTCCATAGCCGTGCGCAAGAGTGCAGTGGCTTCCAGCGCTCCTAGGCGCTGTTGCCGCAGCGTCTCGCTGAGGGCGTTAACTTCAATCATTACTTCGCCCATGGCGTCGTCGGTGCGCGCGCCCCGGGCGCGCAGTGAGAAATCCTCTTCGCGCAAGGCGGCCAGGAGATTCGAAAGCGTTTGCAAAGAAAAGACCACACGGTGCTGGAGGGATAGTGCAAAACCCAGCCACAGAGAAAAAATAAGAAAGGTCAAAGTCCAGACCGTGCTGGAAGAAAAGGTTCCCGTCCAAAGAAGGATCAGGGCGAGCAGCGAACCTGGAAAGCCCGCGGCCAGCGCGAGGAGCTGGATGCGGCGCTCATAAGTCAGTTCCTTCATTCCAGGCCGTGTTTTTGCAAGCGGCGGTACATGGCGCTTCGGCTCAATCCCAAAGCCTTTGCCGCGTGGCTGACATTACCTTCGTGGCGGGAAAGTGTGCGTTGGATGAGATAGCGTTCCACTTCATCGAGGCTCATCTCCTCCAGTTTGGCAGGGCCGCCAGCGGATTGTACTCGCAAACCAAGGTCCGCGGCGTGCACCGAGGGGCCAGACGATAGCAGCACGCCACGTTCGACCGCGTGATCGAGTTCGCGGACGTTGCCGGGCCAGGGGTGATCGTGGAGGGCCTTCAGCGCCGCGGGGTCGAAGCCAGAGATATTCTTGCGGTAGCGCTGCGAATATCCATGAAGAAAATGGTGAGCCAGGAGGTCCACGTCTTCGCGTCGGTCCCGCAGCGGCGGGATTTGGATCTCGATGGTATTGAGCCGAAAGAGCAGGTCCTGACGGAAGCGGCCGGCTGCAGCTTCGGCGTTGACGTCCGCGTTCGTCGCAGCGAGGACGCGAACATTGACACGCCGAGTGGTGGAAGATCCCACTCGCTCGAGGTCACCCGTTTCTAGTACGCGCAGGAGTTTCGCCTGTAGATTGAGCGGCACGTTGGCGATTTCGTCCAGGAAAAGCGTGCTGCCGTCAGCGAGCTCGAATCGCCCCACGCGATCGGATCGGGCATCGGTAAAAGCGCCTTTGACATGCCCGAAGAGTTCGCTTTCAAACACGCCTTCGGAAAGCCCGCCGGCATTGACGGTGACCATCGGCTTCGACGCGCGATCGGACAATGCATGTAGGGTTCGAGCGACAACTTCTTTGCCCGTGCCATGTTCTCCCGTGATCAAGACGTTTGCTTCCGAAGGACCGATGCGCCCGATAAGCTCAAGAACTGGGGCCATGGCAGGGGACTTCGCGAGAAACGTGGGCCTCGATTCAGCGCGAAGAATGCGGTTCTCGGCTTCGAGGCGCGAAGCCTGCCGCAGCGCCTGGCGCAAATCAATCTGCGTGCGCAGAATCGAGAGCAGGCGCGTATTCTCCCAGGGTTTTTGCACGAAGTCGCGCGCGCCGCGGCGCATGGCCTCGACGGCAACTTCGATGCTGCTCCACGCCGTCATGACCACCACTGGCAGCGTGCTGTCGAGCATTTGAATGCGAGTGAGCAGGTCCAGGCCTTCCTGGCCCGAGGTCGTGTCCCGTGTGTAATTGAGGTCCATCAGGACCGCGTCGAATTCGCGTGTTTCGATGGCGCTTAGAGTTTCCGAGGGAGACGTGACTGCTTGAATCTCGTATCCTTCGCGCTTCAGGAGCAAACGGAGGGCGTCGCGAATGTCCGCTTGGTCGTCGGCGATGAGGATGCGAAAGGGGTGCGCAGTAGTTGTTTTCATTCCACTCTGTAGACGGAGTTTACCCTACTGTTGTTTCCGAGGCACGGAGAGAGGCGGCGGAAACCAGTGCTCGTGGCCCCAGGAAGAATGGCCGCATTACGAGCGTTGTACCGCATCGGCTCGCGCGGCTGCCGCCATCCCGTCGCTGACCACCCAACCGTCCTTGAGTTGGATAATGCGATTCCCATACGCTGCGTTTCTTTCCGAATGCGTGACTTGAATGATGGTCGTGCCGCCGTCGTTCAGCTTCTTGAAGAGCTCCATGATCTCTTCGCCTTGCGCGGAATGGAGATTCCCGGTCGGTTCATCGGCGAGAATCAGCTTCGGACTGAGAATCACGGCGCGGGCCACGCCCACCAGTTGCTGCTGGCCGCCGGATAGCTGGTTGGGGAAGAGATCCTTCTTTCCCACGATGTGGAAGCGATCGAGGGTGTCGCAAACCAAACTGACGCGTTCTTTGTGCGGGACATTTTTGTAGGACAGCGGCACTTCAAGATTTTCGAAGACAGTCAGATTGTCGATCAAATGATAGCTCTGAAAAACGAACCCGATGTTGGCTTTGTGCAGTTCGTTGCGTTTCTTGACGTTGAGCTTATGTACGGCTTCGCCGAGGAAGTAAAACTCTCCGCCCCACGCCCCGTCAAGCATTCCGATGATGCTGAGCAGCGTGGACTTTCCCGCCCCGGATGGCCCCATAATGGTCACGAATTCGCCGGGTTGGATATCCAGATTGATTCTGCGCAACAAGAAGAATTTATTCGGACCCGCTTCGACGACTTTTTCCAAATTTCGCAGCTGAATCAAAGGTTCCACAATTTCTCCTCAACTCATCGCAGGGCAGCCGGGCAGTAGCCACTTCAATTTGATGCCCATCTATATGTTGTAGCGCAAGCGGTCCGTTCCTTCAATGCGCCGACGGAAAGTGCCGCGCCGGATTCAATCGTGCCGCAAGGCAGTGAGCGGATCAAGGTTCGCAGCCCGTCGCGCTGGAAGATAGCACGCCAGCCCGGCCACGGCGAGCAGGAGCAAGGGAAGCCCGATGAAGGACGTCGGGTCTGCAGCCTCCACTCCGAAGAGTAGCGACGAGAGAGCCCGCGCCAGCAAGAAAGCAATGGGAAGGCCAATCGCCAGCCCGAGCGTCGTAAGCAACATCCCGCTCCGCAGCACCAACGTGAGGATGTCGCGGGTCTGCGCGCCCATGGACATGCGGATTCCGATCTCGTGAGCCCTCTCACTCACCGAATAGGACATCACGCCGAAAACGCCCACCGACGCCAATATCAGCGCAATCGCTCCCATCACCGCCATCATCGTCGCAACATACGCGATGCCGACGATCGATTCGGTAATCACCTTGTCCATCGGCTTGATTTCGTAGATCGGCAAATTTGGATCGACCGCCGCAATCTCCGTGCGCGCCGCGGACACGAACTTCAGTGGATCACCCGCGGTGCGCAGCACAACCGCCGTGTAGTAGGGAGCCGTTTGACGGAACGAGCGGTAAATTGTGGGGACCGGCTCCTTTACGATCCAGCTGTAATGGACATCGTTTACCACGCCGATCACCGTCAGCCAGCGGCCTTCGCCTTCCGCTTTGCCCACCTTGACATGGCGGCCCAGCGGATTCTCTCCGGGGAAATAACGCCGCGCCAGGCTCTCGCTGATCACTGCGGCATCCGGCGCATCGGCTCCGTCTGTATCGCTCAACAACCGGCCATCGCGCAGCGCAATGTTTAGCGTGTTGAAATAACTCGGCGAGGCTGTCTCAATGATTGCGGTGCGCACGTCACCGCGTTGCGCCAACGGACGGCCTTCGATCGAGAAATCGCTCTCTCCAATGCCTCCGCCTTCCGAGTAGGGCACATGCGTCACCAGCGAGGCCGCTTGCACGCCGGGAATGGTGCCCAGCCGCTTCAAGATTTGTTCGTTGAAGCTCACCCGCGAAGCCGGCTGTCCGTATTCCGCATCTGGCAGCGAAAAGTTGAGCGTCAGCAACGTTTGCGGAGCATAGCTCTCGGTCACATTTAGCAATCCCCGGAAGCCTTTCACGAGCAGGCCCGCGCCGACCAAAAGAACCAGCGCCAAAAACACCTCGGAAACGACCAGGGCGCCGCGCAGACGATGCCGCGTTCGGCTTATGGAGGATCCGCGACCGCCCTCCTTCAGCGTTTCCGCAATGTTGGCGCGAGAACCGAGCAGGGAGGGAGCGATTCCCGAAATCACTCCGCTGACCACCGCGATGCCCAGCGCGAACAGAAACGCATTGCCGTCAAGACGAATCGTCTTCCAACCGGCAACGAATCGCGCCACGTCCGGCGGCATGTGCGCCAGGATCATTTGGATATCCAATTGGGCCAGGAACAAACCGACTGCTGCGCCCCCCAACGACAGCAGAATGCTCTCGATCAGCAATTGGCGCACAACCCTCCAACGGCTGCCCCCGAGCGCCGCGCGCACTGCGAATTCGTTCGTTCGCCCGGTGATCCGCGCAAACTGCACGTTCGCGACGTCGGCGCACGCGATGAGCAGCACGAAGGCGACCGCACCCATGAGCAGGATAGTGTATTGACGCGTCAGCGGCCCGGTGATGAACTCCCGCAGCAATTGCGGATGCACCCGCCACGCTTTATTGGTATCAGGATAGGCTTGCGCCTCCCGCTCTGAGATGGCTCGCATCTCCGCAGCGCCAGTCGAAAATGAAACACCCGGCTTGAGCCTTCCCAGGGCCCAAAGCCAGCGCTTGTCACGCCGTAGCCGCTCTTTCGTGCTCAGCGTCAGCGGAATCCACGCCTCTGCTGGCATTGGGAAATCGAAACCCTTGTTCATGACGCCGACAATGTTGTAGCTCTTGCCGTCCACTTTTATGACGCGGTTCAACACGTTGGGGTCGGACGCATAGCGCTGTTCCCAAAGCCCGTAGCTCAAGATGATTTCCTGATTGCGGCCGGGCTCTTCTTCCTCAGGAAGGAACGTGCGGCCCATCAGCGGCTGCACGCCGATCATCGAGAAAAAATTGGCGGTAACCTGGAAGTCCTGAACTTTCTGTGCCTCGCGGTCGCCGGTCAGGTTCACGCTGTCCCATGCGTACGCCGCTAGGTCGTCGAACGAGTGCACCTCTTTCTTCCAATCGAGATACGTCGCGGGCGCAATCGCGTTGAGGTCTTGCGGGCCGAACCCCTCGCCGTTGCCCTGACTGTTTACTCGTGTATCCACCAGCGTGACGATGCGGTCAGGATTTTCGAACGGCACCGGATGAACGAGAAACGCTTCGGCAAGGCTGAAAATCGCCGTATTCGCTCCGATTCCCAACCCCAGCGCGACCACGCAAACGATCGTTGCGAGCCGGTGCTTGATCAACATTCGCAGCCCGAATCGCACGTCTTGCCAAATCGTTTCCATGAACTGCCTCCCGGGGTCAGGCTCCGACGTGCGCTTCCTGCGTTTCTTCCACGATTCGGCCGTCGAAAAGATGAATCGTGCGCTCCGCAAAATTCGCGTAGCGCTGATCGTGCGTAACCATGCAAATCGTTGCGCCGTTGCGGTGCAGGTCGCGCAACAGTTCCATGACCGCTTCGCCGTTCTTCGAGTCCAGGTTTCCGGTCGGCTCGTCAGCCATCATAATGAGCGGGTCGCCCACCAACGCACGTGCCACGGCTACGCGCTGCTGTTGACCTCCAGATAGTTGCGAGGGGTAATGACGCAAGCGGTGCGCCATGCCCACGCGTTCGAGCGCGTGCTGCACCTTCTGCTTGCGTTCGGCGGCGCTCGTTCCGCGGTACGTCAAGGGAAGTTCCACGTTCTCATAGACCGTCAGGTCACCGATCAGGTTGAACGCCTGGAAAATAAAACCAATCTCGCGGTTGCGGATGCGCGTGCGTTCGCTGATCGTCAACTTTGCGACGGGCTGCCCGTTCAACCAGTAGTTCCCGTCCGTCGGAGAATCCAGCAATCCCAGAATGGAGAGCAGCGTGGATTTGCCGCAGCCCGAAGGTCCGGCGATTGAAACGTACTGCCCTTTCTTGATTTCCAGGTGGATCTCCGAGAGGGCGTGCGTCTCCACCTCATCGGTCAGAAACACTTTCTTCACGCCTTCCATCTTGATCAACGTTCCGTTTGCGTCCGCCATATTCTCTCCTTCTCGTATTCGAACTTTGAAATCCGTTTCACCCGCCGCTACTTCTCATACGCTGGAAAAGCAAAAATGTTCCCAATTATTCCTGGCGCAGCGCCTCGATGGGATCCGCCCGCATCGTCCTGCCAGAGCGCGTGCATCCTCATCCTCCTGCGTCTAAATATTCAAGAAACTCGAATTGCGTGGTGGCGTAAACTCTTTACTTTGACGACGTGTGCCGCTCTAAAGTCGCTACCTCAGCCGGATGCGGTCGAAGTTGTCCCACGCCGACATATCGGACAAAATCACCTTGTCTCCCACCTTCAGCCCATCCAGGACTTCAATCGTGTTCACCGAGCTGCGCCCCAACTTTACATTGACGCGCACGGCCTCCGCTCCGTCTTCGACGATCTTGAAAATTCCGACCGTGCTATCGGACTGGCCATGCACCGGTCTCCCGACATAAAGCACATCCCTAAGATTTTCGAGCGTCACTGTGCCGTCCACGCTCAAATCCGGCCGCGCCCCCAAGGGCAGGGGATCGTCAATACTCACGTCCACCGTAACCGTGCCATTCACCACCGATGGATCGATTCGCGAAACGTGTCCTCCGACAATCCCGTTGCGCGTGTCCACCGTTGCTTTTTGCCCAATGGCCACGTCTTTCGCCTGCGTCTCCGCAATCTTGATTTCCGCCTTAAGTTTCTTCGGATCAGCTACCCGCGCCAGATTTGTCCCCGGAGTGATGTGCTGGCCAACGTCCACCGGCACAAGCTGCAATACGCCATTGATGCCCGCCCGCACGTGCAGCGCATCCAACTGGCTCTTTTTCAGTTGATAGAGCGCCTTCTGTTGATCGATTTTTGCCTGCTGGGCTGCCAGCCTCGCATTTGCCGAATCCGTCGCGATTCTCGTCCGTTCGCCCTCGAGTTGCACGCGAATCGCAAGCTGTTGCTCCTTGACTCTGGACAAACGCTCCGTAACGTCCGAAGCAATTCCTTCTTTCTGCAGTTTCACATCGACTTCGTGCTGGATCCTGGCTTGCTCGTAGTCGCTCCGCACTCCGGCCTCTGCCGCTTTTTGATTCATCAGTTCGCTGTCAACTTGCACTCGCAGGTTGGCGTAATCTGCTTCCGCGCCTTTGAGCAGGAATTCCGCGTCCAGCGCCGTCTGCTGCAATATGGGGTCGCTGAGTTCCATAATCACGGAATCCGGCTTGACGATTGCCCCCGGTCGCAACACCCAGCGGTCCACCCGCGAATCCGTCTGCGCGGCAATCCACCGGATGTCTTCCGGAACAAGCGTCCCCAGCCCGCGGACTTCCCGCACCATGGGGCCGCGTTTCACATCGTCAGGCCAGATGGTCGCGCGGTCCACCGTAGGAGCGGCCGGCCTCAGCCGCGAGAGCCCATAGCTCACTCCCGCCACAAGTAGAACCGCGATGGTGGCATAAATAATCCGTCGTATCTTCTTAGCACGTGCGTTGGATGGTCTTTGGATGTCCATATATATTGTTACCTTCTAGAACGCAACTCGCCTGCCCCATGTTCCCTCCCGTAAGTCTACCTGCTTTCAACGGTTTAGCCGGATTTCTTTCTTCTCCATCGCGAAAAATCGCTCGGAAATGGGATTACTCGTCCCACGTTCGGACAACCTTCTTGGCTGTTTCCAAACTCCTCCCCCCATTCGAAGTCGAAGGGCACACTAGTAATCGAATCAGTCCACCCAAGGAAATCTTGCGTTTCAATGCGGTTGCCGAAGGGTAGAAGATGATCAGTTCAGGGTTCAATGGAGCCATAACACTGCCATGGGAGTTGCCCAGCCACAGCCGTTCTTGGGTGCTGACAAACAAGAGAGCGCCTCATCCTGGAAGCTCTACGCTCCCGGCTATTCAATCCTCGTCGTCCTTGCCACCGTGGCTGCGGCGTTATTGCGATTGCACGGGCTAAACAATCGTGGGTTGTGGCTCGACGAAACATTTAGCGCCGATATTTCCCATCGGTCCTTCTTCCACCTGCTCCAAAGTTTTAGGGAGATCTCGACAAACATGGCGCTCTACCACGTCCTGTTGCATTTTTGGATGAAGTTTGGCGACTCCGAATATGTCTTGAGGTCCATGTCGGTCCTGTTCTCCGCGGCAACGGTTCCCTTTATCTATGCCCTCGGCTCCCGGCTTTTCGGGCGCAACGTCGGGCTGATCGCCGCCTGGCTTCTCGCGATCAACGCCTTTCATATCCATTATGCTCAGGAGGCACGCGCCTACGCGCTGGTCGTGTTTCTTGCCACCGTCTCGACCTACGTGCTCGTCCGTAATCTTCAGGAGCCCGCAAGCGCCTCCTGGACACTCTACGGCGTCCTTCTTCCCGTAATGATTGGCACCCATATTCTGAGCCTGCTGATTGTCGTCGCGCATGGCGCAGCCATTCTTTGCCTGCCGCCCGGGACGATTCCTTGGAAAGGCCTGGCTCGCAGCGCCGCTTGGTTTGTCTGTCTCTCGCTGCCCATGGCCGTGCTGGATCTGATGGTCAAAGCTGACCCATTGAATTGGGTTCCAAAGACGGATGCATCTGTAGTGCTCGTCTATCTGGTTCTTACCGCGGGCAACCGAGGGACTCTTCTTCTGGTGCTGGATGCAATTGCCATTGGCCTGCTGATTTTTGTGGCGGGGCGCGCCGCGTGGCGCCATGGCCGCACGCGCGAGAACTGGGGCTATCTCTTAGTGCTGTTCTGGTTTTTCTTGCCCTTTGTCATTGCGCTGTCCGTTTCCGTAGTCCGGCCGATGTTTGTGCCGCGCTACCTGCTCTTCTGTATGCCTGCATTTCTTCTGGCCGTGAGTGTGGGCCTCACACGCATTCGTCCTCGCTCCATAGCCTGGACCCTCGGTGGCGCAATCTCGCTTCTCGGCCTTGCCGCGATCCCTCCCTCCTCCTTCGGTGATTGGCGCCAGGTGAGTTCCTATGTTTTTGAGCAAGCCGAGCCCGGCGACGGGATTTCCTTCTATCCTGACTATGCTTGGATCCCTTTTCAGTATTACAAAGATCATAAGAAACCAACTCCGGATTGGCCAACACCCATTGCCCCCATTGCTGGTGCCCTGGCGTCAGCATCCCCTGCAACCGGCCTGTCGGGCAATTCGCATGAAACGCAGCTTCCCATGCGCCGTTTTTGGATCGTTTTCTACCATGCGGCTCCGATGACCTCGGAAGCCAGAAAAGACCTCACCGCCAATCTGACTCTTTGGCAGAGCAAAGGGTGGCGTCTCACCCAAGCACACGAATTTCCCGCCGTCTCCGTGTTGCTCTTCGTTGCCACCTCGCCCGAAGTTGTTCCTCCCGCCGGCCTGCCAAATCTCTTGCACCCCGACGCGACGCCGGGCGGGTGGCCGCCCCTTAACACGCAGAAATGATTTTGAATTTGTTTTTTCCGACGGGTGGCCTTCGCTCTTATCGAAGGCCACCCCGGAGTCTTTACTGCATCAATAAGTCAAGCTATTCTATCGCCGCAGCGCGCGCGCCATGCAAAACAAAAACAATCTCAGAGCCAAAGCATGTTCCACCCGCCCAGAGTGGCATCAACAGTCTCTTTCCCAAGGATTGGTCTGCGGAGCAGATCCAAAAGGCAATTCGCCAAGCATATCGATATAGCAGCAAAGCAGGTGGTATTGAGGGCGGGCGCGTCCTACTAGAAGGAAAGAGCGGCGGTATGACTATTCGTATGTATTTGAACTTGGCAGGGAAAATTATCGAATCCGCATGGCCGAAATAGTGACAGTTCGACTTATCGCGCTAGACGACAAGTTCTTCAACCGGACCAAACTTGGTACGATTGGCGGAACAATCTATTTCCAAATCGACGATAGTCAGTTCTTCCCCGAAAAAGGCTGGACGGATATGCCCCTTGCCGTTTCGCGCGACTGGCTCAGCGTGTTACTGCAAATAGCCGAGGGAGCAACAATCAAAGATAGGGCGCGGTTTTTTGACGGCGATCTCGCTGTTGACGTGTCAGCGCGCGGTACCGACGTGGTGCTGCTTGATTTTCTTCACGATGAAAAGATAAAAACCTCGGTCGTCGCCAAGGCTCCCGGGCTACTCGAAAATGCCGTAAGTGTCACGGAGGAATTGGTTGTTCGTTGCCGCCAAAGAGGTTGGAACAACGGTGATACAGAAGCCCTACCCTCATTGATAAAGCGAGCATTGCGTCGGCTTGCTATATCGAAGTCAGGGGAAATGAGGGGGTAGGAGCGACGTTCCTAAGTACAGGCGGGTGAAAACTGGGGACAGACGGGGGACGTTCTCCCATGGCGCTTCTTCCCCATATCGAAGGAACCGTTAACCCCTCCTCCGCAACCATCCAATCCTCAATCCTCCCCATTCCCTGCAAAACGCTTAGCCACTCGCCACTGCCATGCTACCCTCTCCAGTGTACGCCGAATCCCATCCCCGCCCGCCCGTCTCTCACCCACGCCGAGCTTCCATTTCCTTCTCCTTTTCCCAACCTTCTGACCTTCCAACCTGCAAACATGCCAACAATGTTCAAGCTTCTTCCGAATTCCACCATCCCAACCCTTTACTCTCTTGCCAACAGACCGCGCCCGTAAATCCTTTAGCTGCAACACCTACGGAACCCCCCGCAACTGTTGCAGACAAAAGACTTACAGAAAACCTAACTCCTTTAAATGCAACACTTACAAAAAACAAGGGGGAGGGTCCCACGCCTTTCGACACTCCTCCGCTCGTTGTATCATTTCATCCCGTGAACCTCCTCCTCAACGAAGTCGAATGCCGCGTCCTGGGCTCCCTGATCGAGAAAGAGATCACCACCCCCGAATACTACCCGCTTTCCTTGAACGCGCTGATCAATGCCTGCAATCAGAAATCGAATCGCGAGCCGGTAATGACCCTCGATGAGGCGGCGGTCCGGCAGGCCTTGCACACCTTGGACGGCCAATCCCTGGTCCGTTCCGTCAGCGCCTTGGACAGCCGCGTGACCAAGTACGAGCATCGTCTCCAGGAAGCTTTTAATTTTTACCGCCATGAGATCGCCATTCTTTGCGTCTTGCTGCTGCGTGGTCCGCAAACGCCCGGCGAACTCCGCATCCGCACCGAGCGCATGCACCCTTTTGACGACCTGAGCGCAGTCCAGTCCAGTCTGCAGCACCTGATGAGGCGCGAACCGCCACTCGTGAAAATCCTTCCGCGGCAGCCCGGTACCAAGGAAGCGCGCTACGCACACCTCTTATCGGGTGACGTTGTCGAGAAAGAAGAGAAACACGAGAAAGGGCCGCAGGTCGCTACTGGGCCCTTCGATGGGGATCGCGTGACTGCATTGGAGAAGGAAGTCGCCGGTCTAAAGGACGAAATTGCCGATCTCAAGCAACAGTTCGCCGCGTTTCGGAAGCAGTTTGAATAAAAAAGTTTTGTTCCCGGTTACTTCCAAGATCGAGAACAGGAGCAACTGTGCGGCGCTGGAGGAGTCAGCGCGCAAAGCAGACTGTTCAGAATTGCACAGACTGCCGATTCCGGGTCAGAGGAGACTTGTTGGTGCGGAGGCTCTAATGACGGCCCGCGCCGGCGTTTGGAAGCGAAAGCGTGAAGATCTCAAGAATAGAAGAACTCCACTATTCAAGAGATATGAGAAGAGTCCGAACGATCTCTGTCTCGCCCGGGAGATAAAAATCCTGGATGATCAGATCGCGGAGTGTACTCAACGGATTGAACGCGAAAATCGAGGGCTGGAGCCAGCACGGGGCAGTCTATCCGTGGCTTAGATGAGTAGATTGTTCAGTTGCTCCGACTTCCGATCCAGCTAGAAAATTACTTCAGTTGGGACGAACGATGTCCGCCACTCCCGGAAAAACTCCCGCCAAACTGTACAAAACAGAACAGCACGCGAAGTTGTATAAAAAGAGACAGCGCGGCTTCCCGAAAGTACCAACAATGTGTTGCTGGACACTGAGCACGAGCCGAAAGTGGCCCGAAGAGTAGGCGGTCTGGTCAGTGAATTATGTTGACCGTCAGATTGTCAGGATTCGCCGCACGAAGGCAGTTGGTGTGGTAGCGGATTCAGGTTTTCCAACAAGGTAGAACTGGTGGAAATCCAGGAGCCGCTGGAATAGCACATAGGAGCAAAAAAGTTGTCCAAATCCCCAGGGCACGCAGGAACAGTAAGAGTCTTTATCGCTGACGGCAGTCAACTGAGCTGCCAATTGATTGCGGGGGCCGTACGACGGGGTCGCTATCGGACCCGAGTCGTTGGCTACGCGACTGACGCGGCTGGAATCCGCGCGGGACTCGAAGAGAGCGATGCGGACGTTGCAGTGATTGGCGCTCGTCTAGATAACGAAGACTGCGCTGGCTTTGACGTGACGCGGGAAATAATAGCTTCGCGGGCCAAACCCAGCGTCATCATAATACTCGATTCGAACAAGCCTACGATGGTTGTGGAGGCATTCCGGGCCGGAGCAAGCGGCATATTTTCACGCGACCAATCGTCTGAGTTGCTGTGCAAGTGCATTCACGCAGTGCACAAGGGGCAAGTGTGGGCGAGCAGTAAGGAATTACATTTCGTGATCGAAGCGCTGGGCCCGGCTCTGCCGGCCAAATCAATTTCCCTGCGAGCAACGGGCCTGCTCACAAAAAGGGAAGAAGGCGTTGTCCATTTGGTGGCCGAAGGCATGACCAATCGTGACATCTCACAAGAACTGAAGTTGAGTGAGCATACCGTCCGGAATTATTTGTTCAGAATCTTTAACAAAGTGGGAACTTCGAATCGACTTGAGCTGGCTCTTTACGCGATCGATCGGAGAGAAGCCCTCGAACAGCAGAATGCGCCTGCTGAGATGGAGAGTGTGGCTGCAGGCGCGGAGCAGGGCGTTTCCTCAAGGCGAGCCTGATCGGTACGTCCCACTGACCGAGCTTCTTTTGTCCATCTCCACCGAGTCTCAACCATCGCTGGCAAATATTTCCATAAACTCTCGAGACTGTATTAGCGGGCGTAAAATATCGCGCTGGCGATGACTTTGTTGGACCTGCCATTCCCTCAAGTTAAAAGCGAAGCCATGTCAGCGAGTTAACCTTTATCGTACACAGGCATGATCGTGCCGATTGTGCAAAGAACGCGCTTTAACCCGCGACTGAATCATGTGCAGTGCGGGGCTTCTCGATGTGCAAAAGTGGACGGTGTACTTTTGTACCTAATACTGCTGGGACTCTGTCTCAAGACGTTTCAAGCAAAGCGTTGATGACTTTCCTTCTCTTGTCCGTTCCCGCTTACGTAGCTAATGTGCAGCTTGAGAGAGTGCGGGGGGTGCCTGTTGAATGGTGAACGGCCAGCGCGAAAGACCCTCCGGTTCCTGCTGCAAACTGCGGTCACATTTTGGTGGGCGAATGGGAGCGGGGAACCCCGAGAAGGAGAAGGCCGCAGCCGCGACGTGAGTGAACACGGTGCGTTTGTATTTGCGGCAAGCTGCCCGCCGGTGGGTACGAGTGTTTTACTCAAAATTGATCTAGAGGGAATTCCCGATGAGATTGGACGCCTCCCCGTTGAGGTGGAGGGTGAAGTCCTCCGGGTTGAGCAATGCCCCGCTGAGAGGGGAATGCTGACGGGCGGATTTGCAATTCAATATTGAAGAGATCGTCGCAAGGGAAGTTCAGGACAGATCTCTCAAGGAATTGGCAGCGTGAATGTGCCAAGGACATTACGGGCGGCGCAAAGCAAGGCAAGCGATTCTCAGCTTATGCCGACCGTAAGTTGAACATAGTTAGAGGCTTACAGAACTCTAGGCTGTAAGTCACAGGGCGGAGCCTCATGCTTTCGCAGTCAATGGTCACGGTTGAGAGCGTAGTTTGCGACACTTCCTGGTATGCGCTTTACACTCGTCATCAGCATGAGAAGATGGTGCATCAGATTCTTAGCAATAAGGGATTTAACACTTTTCTTCCGCTTTACGCAACCACCCACAATTGGAAAGACCGGACCAAAGCGCTCACGCTGCCTCTCTTTCCCTGTTACGTGTTCTTAAAAGGAGGCATAGAGCGCCGGCTTCAGATCCTCACTACGCCGGGTATATATGGCCTTGTGTCAAGCGCGGGCCAACCTGCGGCGATTCCGGATATCGAGATCGACGCGATTCGCCGAGTGGTCGAAAGGGGCGTGCGCGTGGAAGCGCATCCCTACCTTAAGTGTGGAAACTGGGTGCGGGTTAAGTGCGGGCCGCTAACGGGAATCGAAGGGATCTTGGTGCGCAAGAAGAATCTCTCGCGCTTGGTGTTATCCGTGGAGATATTGGGGACGGCAGCTGCCATCGAAGTGGCAGCCTTCCAGGTTGAGGCAGTAAACGCACGGCAACTCAGAGATTCCAACGCGGGGCATCAAGCCGGTTTGCGGCACACGCGAAGCGCTGAAGCAATCGCCCTCGCGTAGGAGAAGAACAGCCCGGAAATAGAGCGCATAGCGCGCTCAAGAGCACTCAGCACAACGGCAAGCGTTCACCTGAGTGCTGCGGATTCAAAGCGAGCCGTCAAGAAACTGTGGGATTGAATCTTGGGACCTATCTCTGCAGATAAAGTGCAATGCTAAATAAATTGGAGCTGATCGGCATGCGAGCCTCCGAGCGGAAGCGAGACTTGCAGGAGAGGACGTCATGAAAAAGTGTTGGCATATAACGGCAGCAATCTCGCTAGTGTCGTTTTCGATTTCCGTGCGGGCCCAAGGACAGGTGCGCAAGGACATTAAGAGCGAAAGCGCACATGTCATGAGTGCGGTAGACATCAAATCCCAGCCGCTGAAAGCAGCCACGGATGATCCCAATTACTCCATCGCTCCCGAGGACGTCCTGACCATCGACGTATGGAAGGAGCCAGAAATCTCCCGGACTGTGCCGGTGCGCAGAGATGGCAAGATTTCCCTGCCATTACTAAACGACTTGCAGGCCGCGGGTTTAACGCCCACACAGCTAGGCTCCGAGATCGTAGAGAGGTTACGCGCGACCATTGTGCATCCACAAGTAACTGTGATCGTGGCGCAGATGAGCAGCCTGCGAATTTATGTTCTGGGTCAAGTAACTCGCGGAGGAGCTTATCCGCTCGTGCCCGACATGACCGTGATGCAGGCCCTTTCGGTCGCCGGCGGGTTTACCCCATACGCGAATGTGAAAAAGATCCACGTCATGCGCACGGAAAATGGCACGGAGAAGATCATTCCACTCAACTACAAGGACGTGAGTCGCGGGCGCAAGCCGGAACAAAATATTCATCTGAAGCCTGGCGATACGATCGTCGTGCCGTAGGTACAACATGGCAAAGCTGATTCGCATTTACAGTTGGGTGCTTCTTGCGGTGTTTCTATACGCGCCGGCCGTCCAGGCACAAGAAAGCGATCCAGCCAAGAACGATTCGCGTGAACAACCACTCGCACCTCTTCCAGCACCTTTGCCGGCGGGGAAAACAAGCGTACTGGCTCTGAACTCGCCCCTATGGGCTGGTGAGGAAATCCAGGCGGCGGGCAATGATCAGCCGCTCAGCGGCGTGCAGGCACCGACCCTCGGTCCTATTGCGGGCGCCCGCAATTTCCTTGTGCCGAGCTTCAGCGCAACTTCTCAATTAGCCACGAGTTCCAGCGGGTTAGGTTTTGGTCAGCCAACAATTTTCAACTATCTGCTGGGTACGCTGGATTTGAATCACGTGTCAAATCGCTCCGAACTGCTTATGCACTATTCGGGCGGCGGAATGTTCTCGTCGTATTTGAATTCGGCTATTCAAGACCTGGAGTTCTCCTACACATACAAATGGCAACGCTGGTCCCTACTGGTGGGGGAGGATGCCAGTTTCCTTTCCGAATCACCATTTGGATTTGGGGGTCTCGGAGGTCTGGCATTCCTCACCGGCAATTCTGCCTTCGGTCCTGGCGGCTTTCTGAATGGGATTTTGGGTCCCAACCAGACAATTCCGACGATTATGGTGCCCCGGTTGAGTAACCGGCTAGTCTCGCAGATAGAATACAAGCTCAGCCCACGCGCCACTTGGACTGCTGCCGGCTCTTACGGAACGCTGAAATTTTTTGGTGTGGGCTTTATCAACAGCGCCGATGCCTTATTTCAGACCGGTTACAACTATTCCGTGAGTCCGCAGAGCACGATCGCGGCGATTTACACATTCGATGACTTCCGGTATCCCGCGTTTCCCCAGACGATCGACTACCACGTGGTGAAGCTTGGGTATTCGCGATATGTGACCGGAAGACTCAGCTTCCAACTTGCGGCCGGGCCGAGCGTAGTAATGCTGCGAGGCGTATTCTCGGGTAACGCGAACAATCTTTCATGGGCCCTGGATAGCGCATTGAATTATAAGTGGGATCGTACGACGCTTTTGCTTAGTTACAATCACCTCGTAACGGGGGGAAGCGGAGTACTGATCGGGGCGCAGACGGGGCAAGTAGAGGCGGCGCTAGAGCGAAAACTGAATTCGAGATGGCGGCTTTCAGGCTCGCTAGGTTACGCAATGAATGGGAGCCTGATACCAAATACCCCTAGTTCGAATATTCAACGCTACAACTCCTGGTACGCCGCAGTCCGCTTCAATTATCAAATGCGGCCCGGGACCGACTTTTTTTTGGGCTATGGTGCAGGGCTACAGGCCACGAATGGAGCCGGTTGCAGTTCGCCGACTTGTGCCACCAACTTCGTTAGTCACCAGATTTCCGCGGGATTCAATTTTGGCCTGCGACCGATCGTGATCCGATAGCGGGAGCGAGAAGCACGAGAAGCAGGGTAATCAATCGCAAATGAACGACAAGATGTTCATAGAGAGGCAGGCGATGTCTAACAAAGTCGTGGACGAAGTTTCGCACACCTGGGAAGACTATCTGGCCATTGTTGTTCGACGGCGCTGGTGGATATTGCTTCCACTGTTTCTGTGCTGGCTGGGCGTATGGGGAATGAGCTGGACTTTACCGACTACCTATACTTCCGATGCGCTGATCTCCGCGGAACAGCAGAAAGTGTCGGACCTCTACGTGATGGAGAATGTGAATGTGAACCTGCAAAATCGTTTGCAAAGCACGACGCAAAAGGTTTTGAGCTACGCCAGTCTTCAGGTGATCATCGACCGCTTTAAGCTTTATGAATCGGCCCCCCGGCTGAGCGGTTTTTTCAAGCCCAAGGATCCAGTCGATCAAATGCGGGGTGACATCAAGATTGAGCTCGTGGGAGCGCCAGGATATCGAGGAGAGTTCTTCGCCTTCAAGATTCACTATTCCGCCGATACACCCCAGCTCGCACAGCAGGTGAATACCGAGCTGACCTCTTTGTTCATCAACGAAAATGTGAGGGCTCAACGACAGCTTTCCGAAAATACGACGGCCTTTCTGGACGGCGAACTTGCGGACGCGCGTACCAAGATGGAAGAACAGGAAGCCGCGGTTTCCGCATTCAAGGCTAAACACGTTGGAAACCTGCCCGGTCAGTTGCAAAGCAACGTACAAATCCTGGCCGGCCTGCAAGCAGCGTTGGCGAGCACCCAGCACGCCCTGGACAGTTCGAAGCAACAGAAGATCTATCTGGAATCACTGTTGCAGCAATATCAATCGGCCCAGGCAAGTATGGGGGGAGACTCAAACGTAATCTCAACGCAAGCGTTAGACAAGGAGTTGCAAGATTTGCGGCTGCGACTCAAGAATCTGCGTACTCGTTATTATAACGGCCATCCAGACATCGTCGCGCTCGAAGATGAGATTGCCAAGACGGAGGCTCTAAGGAAGCAAAACGAAGCGGAAATCGCTTCCAATCAGCAGACCGGGAAGCCAACCAACGCTATAGACTTCTCCGCCGCCGAAGGAGTGCAGCGTGGCTCACCCACTGCAATCATGCAGCTGCAGAGCCAGCTTAAGGCCAATCAGCTGGAGATCCAGAACGAGCAACAGCACGCCAGGGAGCTTGAGTTGCAAACGACGGTGTACCAGGGCCGGCTGAATCTGACTCCGGAAACAGAGCAAGAGCTGACCGTCGTCTCGCGTGGGTATGAGGAAGCCAAATCCAATTACAACTCGCTTCTTCAGAAGCAAACGCAGTCGCAGCTGGCCACGAGCCTGGGGCAGCAGCAGCAGGGGCAACAGTTTCATATCATCGACCCGCCAAAGTTGCCCGACAAACCATCAGCCCCAAATCGTTTCCTGATCAGTGTTGTCGGCTTGGGTCTGGGAACGCTTGTCGGCTTGGGTCTTGCTACGTTTCTCGAGTTAACCGACGTCCGCTTCCGGCAGGAGAAAGATCTGGAAGGAATTCTTCCCGCACGAATGCTGGTCGGCATACCGCGCTTGAGCACCCCCCAAGAAGAGCGTTCTCGTGCTGTCGCACGCTACATGGAATATGGCGCAGTGTCGGTGATGGCTTTAGTGATTTTCACCGGCAACCTTTATACGTACTACAACGGATGAGTGACGGTGGTGAGTAAGAGCTACGGTCAGGATGCCACATCCCTTTCCTGAGGATATACGCGCGGCCCGCGCACCAGCATGAGCTGCGGTATTCCTTGCCGGAAAGGCAACTCAGAAACAGGAATGGAAACCAATGAGCCAGTTATTTGAAGGATTAGGATTTAGCAGAGCACGAATTCAACCGAGGCAGCCGATTGCGGCCCCGCTGGAAATGGCCCCGGCTCAGCTGGTTCCAGCTGGGCCTACCGAAACGACAGACCTGCCGAGCAATGCGATGCCGGAAGCTGGCGGGCTCGGCGGAGCAGCTGAGGTTGAGAAAATGCTCGATCGCGAAAAGTCTCGGTCGGTGATGGTGCAGCCTCCAATGACATCGCGTCTAGTCGCGTGGACTGTTCCCAATAGTCTTGGCGCTGAAAAATTTCGAGCGCTTTCCGTCCGGCTAGACGCCATGCGCAGACAAAATGAATTGAAATCCATGCAAGTAACCAGCAGCGTGATCAACGAGGGTAAATCATTTGTGGCTGCGAATCTGGCTGTAACGCTGGCCAAGTACTCCGGATGCAAGACTCTGCTGATTGAAGGAGATTTGCACAGACCGACATTGGCATCGATGTTCGGGTTAAAGGATTTGCAAGGACTGAGCGACTGGTGGACCGGCCGAAACGCGGATCTGGCGCGCCACATGCTCCGATTCACCGGCACGAGTTTATGGTTTCTTCCAGCAGGGAAGCCTTGCGACCGGCCCTCGGAAATCCTACGCTCGCCGCAACTTGCGGAAGCGTTTTCACGGTTAGCGGTCCAATTTGATTGGATCGTCATAGATTCCACACCGATGTTGCCGGTGATCGATGCCAACCTCTGGTCGAGACTCGTGGACGGGACTCTGCTGGTCGTGCGGGAGGGCATCGCGCCGCTCAAGGCTTTGAAGAAAGGGCTGCAGTCCCTGGACCACCCGAAGTTGATCGGTGTGGTAGTCAACGAGGCGTCGGACTTCGATCAGACGGACTACGAGGGGCAATATTATGGCGGTGCTCGAAAGTAGTTAGTCAGAGGCTCCGGAAAACCAGCTCAGCCAAAAGATGATCGCGGGAAGGCCCATTCCTCCAACCGGTCGATCTGCTTCGCGGCAAGTTGATACGTTCGTGCGTTGTAAGCATTCCAATTAGCTTCTCAAAAGCATGTCCTCAATCCCTCAGAAGATACCTGTTTGGGATTCGTTTTGGCTTGTCTGATTGGACAAAGTTCGATGGCGTACTCGGTATTCCCGCTGTTTAAGTATCTCATGTGGTTGGCGGTGTGGTGCGGAGTGCTCCCTCTCGACCCGATTGACCTGGAAGTCAAAAGTCAGGGCAACAACAGGTCTGACATTGCCAACAATGCTTGGGATAAAAATCCATCCGTGGAAATGTTGGGGACGGTTACATGGTTCGCGGCCTTATCGCTTGGAATGTTGGTGGTGATCCTGTATGCGCCAGTACTCAGTTCGCTGGCAAGGCAATGGTGGAATGATCCAAATTATGGTCACGGATTTTTCGTTCCAGTTTTTGCCGGTTATATTTTGTGGAGTGAGCGCGCGCGGTGGCGGGCGCTGCCATTCCGCCCAAACAATTTCGGTTTCGCGATCATGGTATTCGCGATTGGGCTGCGGGTTCTCGGGATGCTTGGCGCTGAGCTGTTTATGGCGCGGCTGTCCTTGCTTATTCTGATCTCTGGACTGGTGATGTTCCTGGCTGGGAGCGAAGCGCTGCGTTCGATGTCGTTTCCGATCGGGTACCTGTTGTTTATGATTCCCTTACCGGCAATCGTTTATTACCAACTGACGCTTCCTCTTCAATTGTGGGGATCACGCTTGGCTGCGACCGGTCTGGTCGCGCTCGGAATTCATACCGTGCGACAGGGAAATCTACTCTTTCTACCGAACTGCACGCTCAATGTAGTCGAAGCGTGTAGCGGAATTCGCTCTTTGCTTTCCTTGCTGGCCGCAGTTGTTGCCTACGGGTACCTGGCTGAGGCGAGCGTATGGAAACGGGTTGTGCTGGCTGCGGCGAGCATTCCAATTGCGATCGCGATCAACGGGCTCCGTCTGGTCGCGACTGGTGCGCTGAGTTACTTCTACGGACCGAGCGTGGATTCCGGAGTGGTTCATTTGGCACTTGGCCTGTGTTCCTTTACGCTGGCTTTTCTTTCGATCCTCGTCGTCCATAAAGTCCTCGGCTTGCCTTCGAGGCATCGGACTCTCGCAGGGGTCCGTCCATGACGTATCTCCGAGCCTCCTTGGCCGCGCTGGTTCTTGTGGGAGGAATCATCGCGACGCACAGCTTCAGCCCAAAGATTGCCGCTGCGCCGCATTGGCCACTGCGTGAATTCCCGTCCGACATTGGCCTTTCACACAGTGAGGATCGTCCGTTCGAAACACAGGTCGTGCGCGCAGTCGGTGCGGATGACTATATCAACCGAGTGTACCTGGGCAGCACGCCTCCGATTGAGCTCTATGTGGGCTATTACAAAGACCAACGTTCCGGCGAAAGAATTCACTCTCCCAAGAATTGTCTTCCAGGCTCTGGATGGGAGCCAGTCCATTCCAGTCGTGTCCAGATCGGATCAGAGAGCGGAGTTCCCGTTCTCGTGAACGGATATCTGGTGGCACAAGGAACGAGACAAAATATGGTCCTCTATTGGTATCAGTCGCATAGACGAATCGTTGCCAGCGAATATTTGGCTAAGTTCTTGCTCATTGCCGACGGATTGAAGAACAGACCAACCGACGGAGCAATGGTTCGCATCTGGACAACCGCCGCGGATGGAGAAGCGAGCGCACAAGCGCGGGCGGCGGATTTCGCGCGCCACGTCTATCCACAGATCGAGGAATTCCTGCCAGATTGACCGCTTGCCGAGCTTAACGCACCTGTGAGTCGACACTTCGACCGAATTAACCGTTAGGAAAATATTCTTCTCCAGATGAGGCAACGTTCAGCCAGGTCCCGAAGCTGGCGGAAAGTAAAGTTTTGCCCCAGTTCCAAGTCATTGCAGATCGAAACAAGGATGGTACGCTCATGAGAAACATAAACCGGTTATTGACTCAAGTTCTCGATTGGACCGCATCAATACGGAAGGCAAAGCTGGGTCCAAGGAAATGGATTCTTGGCTTTTCCCTTGCCGCAGCTCTTTTAGGCTGGGGATGCCCGAAACAAGATCCACTCCAAGCTTTTAACCCGCCCGCGCCCCCGATCGATCAAGGGCCAGCTCCTGTTCCGGAGCCGGCCACGGCGCTGCTATTCGGGGCAGCTCTGTTGATTGGTGGAGCTATTGTCCGGCGGCGGCGCAATGGCGGACACAAATAGACCATTTGTGTTCGTTTGTCACAGAAGCCTCGAGTCCGTCATATCTCCCATCACCTGGAGTGGCCCTTGATCCGTCTGTTCCATGCCTACATCCCGAAACGAACGCTCCTGCTCGGAGTTTCAGAAGCCTGCCTGATCTCGCTCGCACTTGTGGCATCCGCACTAGCGCGATTGGGGACGGGTCAAGCCAGCTTGATGCTCACGTATCAGTACGGCTCTCTGAAAATTCTGCTCGTTTCGGTGGCCTTCATGATTTGCATGTATTATTTCGACCTTTATGATTCCGCGATTGTAGGCAATCGGCGCGAGGCGATTGTTCGTCTGATACAGGTGCTGGGCGTCGCGTACATCGCTTTGGGTCTCCTCTACTACCTGTACCCGTCGGTGAAATTGGGCCGGGGAATATTTCACCTTGGTTTTCTGTTTGTTGGGCTGGTGCTGCTTCTCTGGCGAAGGCTGTTTTCAGCCATCAATAACACGCAGCGGCTTGCCGAGCGGGTGGTCATTTTGGGCGAGGGGGCGCTGGCGGAATCTCTCCTGCATGAAATCGAAACGCGGCCAGAGCTGGGCATTCGCGTCGAGGGGCGCGCAGAAATACGCGCAAACGGGCACCATGCGGACAACCGCGAGATCGGTGAAATGCCGAACACTCTCTCGCAGGCCAGCGTGTGCACGGATCTAGCCATCGGCCGTCCTGTCCGCGGCATCGACCGCATCGTTGTGGCGATGGAGGAACGCCGCGGGAAACTGCCGGTTGACTTGTTACTGTCACTGAAGAATCGTGGCGTGAAAGTGCAAGATGGAAATGATGTCTACGAGTCCATCACCGGAAAAGTCCCCATCGAATCCATCCGATTGAGCTGGCTGCTATTTTCGCCAGGTTCCCATGTCTCACGCCTTTTTCTGATTTACAAACGGTTCGCGTCCGTGGTGATTTCGATCGTGGGGTTGCTACTCAGCCTGCCGCTGGTTCCGTTTGTCATTCTAGCCATCAAGCTTAGCTCGCCGGGCCGGATTTTGTATTGGCAGAATCGCGTGGGACGCGATGATCGGGTTTTTCGCTGCTACAAATTCCGCACGATGCGCTCCGATGCCGAGGCGGACACAGGGCCAACTTGGGCGGAAGACGGCGATCCTCGAGTCACACCGGTCGGCAGATTGCTGCGAAAGACGCGCATAGATGAGATCCCACAGTTATGGAATGTGCTGAAGGGCGACATGAGTCTTGTCGGTCCGCGTCCCGAGCGGCCTGAGTTCGTAGCGGCGTTGAATGAGAAGATCCCTTACTACCACTTGCGGCACTCCATTCGTCCGGGGATTACCGGTTGGGCTCAGATCCTCTATAAGTATGGAAGCTCAATAGAGGACGCCAAAGAAAAACTCCGCTACGATCTCTATTACATCAAAAACTCTTCGGTGGGACTGGACCTGCTCATCATCATAAACACGATCAAGATCGTGCTTTTGGGGCGTGGCGCCAAGTAACGGCCGTTATGCCTTCACCGCAATAGTCGTTCTCAGTTTCCTCAAGATGGAAATCATAAGCCCGCGACAGGTTAGGCGAACCTGAGCAGGCAGAATGCAGCCGCGTGATCATGGGATTCGCACTCACTATTATCTACATCGTAGTCACGATCCTCTCGCCGGAGCAATTCGGCAAGGAGTGGTCCAGCTATCACGCAATGGCATACCTGGCCGGGATTACTGTCTTAGCCTCTTTGCCCAGCATGGCGACCTACAGCTACTGGAAAACATCAGTGCAGACATATCTGCTGGTGGCCTTCATTGCGGCCATTGCACTTTCGCAGTTGGCTCACGGATGGCTCGGTGGAGTTATCGAAGGCTGGCGCGTGTTCCTGCCGAGCGCTGCGGCCTTTTTCTTCATTGTGGTAAACGTGACGACGGTTCGAAGGCTAAAAATTGCGACGCTGGCCGCAGTTGCATCCTGCGTGGCTGTTACTGTGGAGGCGCTCTGCGGGTATTATGCGGGCTTTCGTGGCGAGATGTTTATGCTACGGACCAACATCTCCTCTCCCCAGGAGGACGTGATTGGGCAATTGACGCGAATACGCGGCGCGGGGTTCTTGAGTGATCCGAATGATCTTGCCCAAATTCTATTGATTGCACTTCCCTTGGCGTTTATTGCCTGGCGGCGGGGACGTATAGTTGCCAACTTCTTTGTCGTGCTCGTGCCAGCTGCTTTGCTGTTATGGACCACTTATCTTACACATTCCCGCGGTGGACTGATCGCGCTGGCCGCAGTGGCCCTCATGACAGCCCGGAAGAAACTTGGAACAACGGCGTCAACGGGTCTGGCCGCCGTGTTTATCCTTGGCATGATAGCCCTCGACTTCACAGGTGGCCGTGGGATTTCGGCGGCTGATGGCGCCGATCGGCTGGAAGCCTGGGCGAATGGGTTGGAAATGTTTAAGAGCGCTCCGATATTCGGAATCGGGTTCGGTGGCTTCACGGATTTGTATGAGATCACCGCGCACAACTCTTTCGTCCTCTGTCTTGCTGAGCTCGGCCTATTGGGAAGCACGCTATGGCTGGCACTACTCGTCACAACGACGACGGGCCTGAACCGCATCCTTGGGGTGCAAAAGAAAAAGCAGGCGAGCCGATTCTTCGGGTTACTACGCCTTTTTGAAGAGTGTTCGATTAACAACGCCGGTGCGCTCGCCACAGATCCTGCCCCATCGGAAGGGACCATCGCTTTGAGATACACGTATGCGCGCGAGGCGCTGGACCCCATGGTTAGCGCTAATGCCATGGAGTTCAAGTCAAGGAATGAAACTGAGCACTCGCCGATTGTGCCGCAGCAGTGGGTTATGGCGATGCGCGTGGCACTCGTGTCGTTTATGACGACGGCGTGGTTCTTATCGCGCAGCTACACGACAACAGTGTACCTGGTTCTGGGATTGGCCACCGCTACGATTGCCCTTGAAGGAGGTGGCCGCGAGTCACCTTATCGCGGCCGTTGGATACTCTCCACCATAACCGCCGAGGTTTTGCTCATCCTTCTGATATACGTCCTAGTTCGTCTTCGACACTGAAATTCAGCATTAGACAAAACACACCCGCAGGGACCAGCGCGATGTTGGATTTGCCCTGGTTCCTTCCACTCAATCGACTGGCAAGCAAGAACAAGCAGCCTCCGCCCGGCTCGAGCGCTCTGCTGCCGCAGCACCGAGTTTCAGACACAACGAGGATGAAATGAATGGCACACACTTCCAGGCGTACGCCTTCTGGTTTGCAGCATGCCTTATGCTCTACACGTACGCCGGATATCCGTTGTGGATGTACTTACGCAGCCGTCTGCATCCACGCCCCCAGCGGCAAGGATCGACGCTTCCCACAGTCAGCATCATCCTTGCTGTCCACAACGGCGCAGCCTTGCTCAGGCAGAAAGTCGCTCATCTGCTGGCATTGGATTATCCGCAAGATCGAATGGAAATTCACATCGTATCCGACGGATCGACGGACGGTACGGACGATATCCTCAAAGAGTTTCAGGATCCGCGTGTCAAGTGCTTCCGGTGTTCCGCGCATTGTGGAAAGGCGGCAGCGCTGAACATTGGAATGCAGGGCGCTAGCGGAGAAATCCTGTTGTTCCTCGACATTCGTCCCTGGATTGAAAGCCGCGCATTGCAACTTTTGATCAGCAACTTTGACGATCCTCGAGTGGGATGTGTTACCGGAGATCTAGTGCTGCGGGAGGATGGCCATAACGCGGGCGCCCGGGCCGTTGGCGGCCTCTACTGGCGATACGAACAGTGGATTCGCAATTGCGAGGCAAAGGTCGATTCGCCGCTGGGAGTATACGGCGGGTTTTATGCGATCCGCCGCAAACTGGCGAGCACCCTGCCGGAAGGAACCATTCTAGATGACATGCTGCAGCCTCTGAGTGTGATCCGCCAAGGCTACCGGTCCGTCTTGGATTTGCGTGCCAGAGTCTATGACATCTGGCCCAAGAGTTTGCGCGGAGAATTTCACCGGAAGGTCCGAACGCTCGCAGGCAACTTTCAACTCTTGCAACTCGCCCCCTGGTTGCTGTCGCGGCAGAACCGGCTGCGGTTTGAGCTGATCTCTCACAAACTGATGCGTCTTCTTGTGCCGATCCTGCTGGTGATACTGCTAATGAGCAGCGCGCTGTTGGCGACCCATTCTTTCTTCTACATGGTGGCGTTCGCGACGCAGTTCGTTTTCTACTTGCTTGCGGCTCTCGGCGCCGGAAGGGGAATTCCGCTCTTAACACGGATAGCCGCCCCGGCGAGCGCTTTCTGTATGTTGAACGCTGCCGTAGTAGTGGGTTTCTACAAGTTCCTGTTCACTCGGGGACCACTGTGGAAAATTTGGACTTCTGGGACAGCTTCTTCCTTTGCAACGGATGGCCAAGAAGGGGCGGATCGGAACGCAACAATGCTCAGTCTACGCTTAAAAGATCAACTGCAGGCTCGGGGGATGACGCGATGAGATTGAAAGTGACCCTAGTTACACCGATTTTCCCTATCCCGGCCCAACAGTACCGCGGGCATTCCGAGTACGAGATTATTTTGGCGCTCTCAAAACGTGCCGAAGTAAATGTCATATGTCCTTTCCCGCGTTACCCAAAATGGTTCCAGCCGACCTACGATCATCGCCGTCCCGACTTGACCTATTCTCCGCCCGGCGTGTCTACACGCTACTTCGAGTATCCAGCGTTACCTGGCGTGACCAGGTGCATCAACGGTTTGGTTTGCGCAAAATACCTTGAGCCATATCTCCGTGAGAGTATGCCGGACGTGGCTTGCAACTTCTGGCTCTACCCCGAGGGTTACGCCACCGTCGCGGTGGCTCACAGGCTGGGAATTCCAGCCGTGGTCGGCTCCATTGGCTCAGACTTGAATCGCTTTGCCGACCCGGCCTCCCGCTGGCTGACGCGGCGTACGATGAAGCGCGCAACATTCGTACTCACCAAAAGCGAACATCTTCGCCAGCGAGCCATACAAATGGGTATATGCCCCTCTAAAGTACGGACGATCCAAAATGGCTGCAATCCGAGCGTGTTTCACTTGAGGGACCGGAGCACCGCGCGCGCTCGACTAGCCGTTAACGAAAAAGCCGAACTTGTGCTGTTCGTGGGGCGCTTGGATACCGCGAAGGGCATTGAGGAATTGCTCGAAGCATTTGCGTCCCTGGCAAGCCGCCGCCCAAACCTGCGGCTGGCATTTGTCGGGGATGGGCCGGGTGGCGGGCATTTGCGAAGTAAAGCCAAACAACTTGCGCTGGAGGATCGCATTATTCTGAATGGCGCCGGCTCTTCGCAGGACGTAGCCGAGTGGCTCGCGGCTGCCAATGTGCTCGCTCTGCCCAGCTACAACGAGGGGTACCCCAACGTCGTCGTCGAAGCGCTCAGTTGTGGACGCCCCGTGATTGCGACGAATGTAGGAGGAATCCTCGAACTGGTCAACGAGGAGTCAGGGATTCTGATAGCTCCGCGAGATTCGCGCGCGCTCGCTGGTGCAATTGAAAAGGCCATGGACCGGCTTTGGGATGAACCTTCCATCTCGGAACAATTTCGCAGGAGTTGGGATGAAGCTGCAGGCGAATTGCTTCGCATTTGTGAATTAGCCGTGCAACAGCGACCAGCGAAACGCCAACTGCCTGCAAAAACTGAGACGGTCTTGAGCCGGTGAGTGGATACCCCTTTGGTTAAGCCCGCAACCGTGCAGCTCATCCACAATTCGCAAATCTGGGGTCCCTCCTACTTAAGGCAGCGGCTGCGGCAGATTACGCAGCGGACCGCGTCTCCGCTTGAGCGGATATGGGTGACCATCGCGGACCATTACGAACCTAAGTGGCGGCGCGCCGATTTGAGCACCGCGCAGTCGCGCGTCGCTCTATGGCGGGTCGCATGGCCGGAGATCGCAAGGCGATGTAAGCCGGACTCTGTTGGTAACACACCTCGATATACCTTCTTCTTTCCGGAAGAGGAATATGATCCCAGCCTGCTGGATCCTCTGGCGGAAATGGTTCGCGATGGGATAGCGGACGTGGAGGTCCATCTTCACCATGACGGCGAAGGTCGCCAGAACTTTGTCGACCGCATAAGCAGTTTTTGCAGCGTCTTGCACAACAAGCACGGTCTGCTTCGCAAACGCAAAGGACAGCTAACGTTTGGTTTTATCCACGGCAATTGGGCCTTGGACAACTCGCGGCCGGATGGGCGGTTGTGTGGCCTCAACGGCGAGATTCAAGTGCTGCGGGACTTGGGTTGTTATGCCGATTTCACAATGCCGTCCGGCGATTCCCCAACTCAGGCCCGTTTGGTGAATACGATCTACTACTGCAACGGTGATCCCGATCGGCCGAAGTCGTATGACGCTGGCGTCCCTGTGACCCCCGGCGGTCGCGTCGAAGGCGATCTACTCATGATTTCTGGGCCTCTCGGAATGCGATGGAGAGACCGCTGGCTCCCCCGGCTCGAAACGGGCGAACTTCGCAATGGCAACGTGGCAACGCCATATCGAGTGAGACGGTGGGTGGAGTTGGCGCCGAGGATTGGGACCGATACGTTCATCAAGTTATTCACGCACGGAGCTCAAGAGCGTAACTCCTCCGCATTATTGCGCGACGTGTTGGAATCGGCATTCAATCTGTTGGTGGAGGAGGCGGATCGACGAGGTTGCGCGATTCATTTCGTCTCCGCGTGGCAGATGTATCTGGCGATTGAGGCCATTGGGCAAGGCCGCGAGCCCGTAGCTGCAGCGCATGCTGGAAACATCGATCGGGCCAGTGCAGCAACCGGAAGGAATTGATGCTTAATATTGGCATTGTTGGCTGCGGGAAAATCGCTGACGGTCACATCGAGGAAATTCAGAAGCTCGGGTGTGCGCGCGTGCTGGCGGTTTGCGACCTCGAGCCGATCCTGGCCGAGCAGCTTGCACTTCGTTACTCTGTGCCGCACTGGTATACGGATTTCGATCGCATGCTTTCCAAGAACCGGTTCGACGTAATTCATATTGCGACTCCGCCGCACTCTCATTTGACGCTGGCAAAGAAGTCGGCTGAGGCGGGGAGCCATGTTTTTCTGGAGAAACCGCTGGCTTTGAACGCGATAGATGGACGGCGCCTGATCGAGTGCCTGGAACATGCGTCTCGAAAGATGACCATCAACTATTGGTACAACTTCGAAACGGCGGCATTGGCTCTAAAAGAATTCGTTGCCAAAGGAGACTTGGGCGACCCAATCCATATCGAGAGCTATTACGGGTACGACTTAGAGGGCGGATTTGGCCAGGCATTGCTCACTGACGACCGTCATTGGGTCCACAAATTACCGGGCAAGTTGTTTCAAAACATCATCGATCACGCTATCAACAAAATCACACCATTCCTTCCCGACGAACCGGTGGAAATCATCGCCCGCGCATACCGCCGGCGGCATTCGAAGGATGACCGCATGGATGGCATTCTCGACGAACTACGAGTGATGATCCTTGCCGGCGGTATGTCCGCGTACGTTACTTTCTCCTCGAACGCGCGGCCTGTCGGGCATTTTATGCGGATCTATGGCACCAAAAACACGGCGCACATTGATTTCGCGCTCCGCACCATGGTGGTCGAAGAGAAACAGACCATTCCTAGCGCGTTAGGCCGTTTGGTGCCGCCCTTCAAGTCCAGCTTGCAGTTCCTGCGGCAAGCGACGAAAAATGCCCGCGAGTTTACTGGATCACGTTTTCAGTTCTTTGCAGGGATGAACCGGTTAATGTCGATGTTTTACGACAGCATCCTGCACGACACTCCGGTTCCAATCCCCTACGCGGAGATATTGCGTGTATCGCAAATCATGGATGAGATCTCCGCACAAGTTTACCCGATGGCCGCAGCATGAGAATACTCGTTACCGGCGCTGCCGGTTTCTTGGGGACGGCTCTGATCGAGCGCCTGCTTGCTCATGGTTACAGGGATATCCGTTGCAACGTGCGCCGGCGGACAGATATCCCCAAGTTAAACGCACTACCGGACCAGCACCCGGGCATTCGCCTTGATTATTGTGTCGGGGACCTCAGGTATCGAGAGGACGCCACGCGAGCCGTGGCTGGAGTGCAGCTGATTTTCCATCTCGCCGCCGGGAAGAAGGGAACTGCTGCAGATCTTTTCCTCAATTCCGTTGTAGCCTCCAGAAATCTGCTGGATGCCGTCGGCGGCCGCAAGCCGATGCGCATCGTTCTGGTTAGTTCATTCGGTGTCTACGGAGTGGCCGGCCTGGGCCGTGGAGCACTGGTGAACGAACGGACGGTGCTCGAACCCCACCCCGAGTGGCGCGATCATTATTCCTCCTCCAAACTGCGGCAGGAACAACTGTTCTGGGAATATCAGCAACGCAATGGCTTCGAACTCGTAGTTCTGCGACCGGGCGTTATCTATGGTCCTGATGGTGGTCATTTCTCCAACCGTGTTGGGCTGACGATTGGCAAGTGGCAATTGCACTTCGGTGGAAGCAATTTGCTCCCGTTGAGTTACGTCGACAACTGCGCGGAGGCCATCGTGGTTGCAGGCACTCATGAGCGCGCCGTTGGCCAGGTTTACAATGTCCATGACGATGCCCTGCCCACTTGCCGCCAATACCTGCGAGCCTATCGCAAGAATGTCACAAAGATTCGATCCATTTCCGTACCTTACTTGGGAGTGCAGTTACTTTCCTCCATCGTCGCGAGATACAACCGCTATTCGAAGGGCCAGCTGCCGGCAATTCTTACGCCCTATAAGGCCGCAAGCCAATGGGGTGGAAATCGTTTCGACAACTCCAAGCTACGTTCCATCGGGTGGAAGCAGCTGGTGCCCACAGCCGAAGGTTTGCAACGATCGTTTGCCGCGTTCAGGGCAGAGTTGGACGCTGCTAGCGCCAAGAGCCCGGTCCTGCCGACCGCGAAGACGAGCCCTGCTCAGGCCTCAACCGGGGAGTTGCGACGGAGTTCAGAAACTTTCGTCGTAGGTGTTGTGCTGGGCCCAGAACCTAACGGAAGCTTGAATTATCTCCGTGCTGCGCTTTCGAATCTAGGTGAAACCTTTCGAGCTACCAGGCTGGTCATCTTTGCCGCACACAATCCACAACAGCTCGCCGGGGAGGCAGCAATTCCGGAACTACCTGCAGACCTTCAGTGGGTGCCCGATGAATTGATCACGCCTGACTTGCTTCAGAGATGCGATGTCCTGGTTTCGCTCCAGGATGGCGTCCCGGTCTCGGTGCTACGCGCCATGTCTTCGCGTATTCCTATCATTACCACGGCTGTACGCGTTCCCGAAGTTCTCCGAGATCAGCCCACCGTCAAGCTCATCCGCCATGGCGATATGAAAGGGTTACAAGTTGCGTTGCAGCAGGTGTCTGAGCAATCGAAGCGAAATCCGCCGCATCGTCTTGTCCCCGAAGAAAATATCGCGCAGCACTACAGCGATACCTACTTGTGGCAAAAAAACACTTTGCCAGGCGCGGAAGGATACACCCCGAAAGTGCACGCTCTGATTAAGAATGCGCTATACAGCGCCGTGCCCAACCGGCAATTGCTCGAGCATGGGAATCGGAACCGGCCGCAGATTGCCATCACAGTCGATGACGGGCCAGATCCAGTTTACACTCCGCGGATTCTGGACATTTTTCGGGATTACGCAGTTAAGGCTACGTTTTTTGTAGTAGGAGGGGCCGCCGAGCAGTACCCCGATATCGTGGTACGCATGAGGAAAGAAGGACACGACGTCGGCAACCATTCCTATAGCCACCCTTACTTCCACCGGCTCTCCTGGTCCGGTGCTATTCGGGAGATCAGGATGACCCGATGGGTCCTGGATCGCATCCTCGGAGAGAAATGCAAGCTATTCCGCCCCCCCCACGGCAAACTGTCACTTCGCAGCCTCATCCCGGCTTGGGCGGCGGGCCAGCAAGTGGTGATGTGGAACGTCGACCTAAAGGACTATCGTGCCTCGACGGGGGAAGTGGAAGAGCAATTGGATCGAACCTCCTTCTCTTCTGGAGATATCATTCTCTACCATGGTGCCAACGAAGCCGCTTTAAAAGCCTTACCGCGTGTAATCCAAGCGGCGCTAGACAAGGGGCGAGAGGCTGTCACTATTTCCCAGCTTACTCGGCAGTAGACTTCCAGCGTGGCGACATCTCTAAAATCTACCACTTGCGCTTTTTGTGAAACCATTTCTTTGTGCCCGAACTTCAGGTGAGTCGCATTCAAGGATCGTGGCGTCTGAAAGGACTCCATACATAGGATGGCTTTTCCGACGCGCAACTGAGGATCGTCTCTGGGGCCATCTTCGGAATGCGTGAGCTGATGTGGAGCACTAGAGTAATGCTCAATCGCTTCTTTGTTGCGCTTCGGCAGTTCGGCTTTGGCACTCAACGCACGGTTCCAAGCCTTGACGGCCTACGAGCGATTTCGATTGCCTTCGTACTCGTGGCTCACCTGACCACCTCACGCCATACCCCTGGTGGTTATTTTTACCTGGCTCCTCTGGGCAAATTGGGGGAGTTCGGCGTTCGAGTATTTTTTGTAATCTCGGGGTATCTGATAACTTCGATTCTGCTCGCAGAGCTGCGGCGCAAGGACTGGATCTCTCTGCCTCGATTTTATTTTCGGCGGATGCTCCGATTGTTCCCGGCCGCGTACTTTTACATTCTTGTGATCGCAGTCCTGGCGGCGAAGCACCTCGTTATCTTGGAGCATTGGGATCTGGTATCGGCAATCACCTATACCATGAATTTTCACGACGCGAGGGGCTGGTCACTCGGGCACCTGTGGTCGCTCGCGGTTGAGGAGCAGTTCTACCTTTTGTGGCCGCTAACGCTCCGAACCCTCGGCCTGGTGCGCTCGACTCGTTTCCTGATTGCCCTTTTGGTAGTAGCGCCGTTTCTGCGGCTGGCCTCTCCGTATGTAGGACCAGCGTTTAATTTCTTTGTCTGGTCCGATGCACTGGCGACGGGCTGTTTGCTCGCAATCCTGCGGGAAGATCTCGCCGCCAATCGACTCTACGACCGTCTCTTGGCCTCGCGGTGGTTTTTCCTGGTTCCAGTGCTTGCGCTAGCAGCCAATTATGTACCGTCCACCAAGGTGTACTGGTTAGTTTCAGAGACAGTCATGAATCTATGTATCGTGGCATCGGTCGACTGGACTCTGCGGAAACCTGATACCGCGGTAGGCCGCTTCCTAAACTTGCCCGCGGTCAGCTTCGTGGGTGTTCTCAGCTATTCCCTGTACCTATGGCAGCAAATCTTCCTTAACCGAGAGTCAACCAGCCCGTACTGCGCGTTTCCTTTAAACATCATCTTGGCCGTTGCGATGGCACTGATCTCGTATCTACTGATTGAGGCGCCATTTCTGCGGCTCCGCACCGCGATAGAGCGCGCCCGCGCTCAATGGTGGGCAGACAGGTGCGTGGGGCCGCTTACCCGCCCGTTGGAACTTGAGCGCAAGACTTGAATATCGAGTCGAGCCGGAATTCTCTACAGAACTTGGCGTGAAGAAATCAGGGCATTCCATTGCGATTTGATCCGTCAGATTTCTCGTCATTCGAAACCGCTCATTCGCGTGCTTTAAAAACCAGTGGTATTTTGACAGCTCTCTCCAATCCGAAAACTAGTTTGACGAACTTGACCATTCCCGCGCCCATACCTGCCCGCAGTAATGCCAAGGTTATCGGGCGCAATTTCATCTTCATCGGCTTGGAACTGGTGATTACGCTCGTTTGCACGTTGCTGACGACCGTAGCCATTGCCCGAGTCATTGGCCCGACGAAGCTTGGCTATTTCAATTTGATATTTTGGCTGACCTCTATCACGAGCGCGGTCGGTTCGCTAGGCATCCCGCTCACAACCTTTAAGTACATGGGCGAATTCCTTGGCGGCGGACAAAAGGAACTTGCGCGCGCCGTATTCTTTTACAACCTTTGGGCCCAGACGGCCATTTCGTGCGCCCTGACGGTTATCGGCATGGTCGCCGTCTTCACTGTAGCGGACCCCGCCTATCGTCTGTGTTCCATTTTGCTGGTTTTGAGCATGATTCCTAACATGATTACGTTTGTGCCCTCGCAGGCGAATTCCGCTGCCGAGGATGCATCGCTCAATACGCGTGGCGCCTTCGTTGGAGCGCTTGTTTATGTGGTAGCGGTGGCTGTAAGCCTCTGGCTTGGCTGGAACCTGGTTGGCATTGCCGCAGGCGTTTTGCTCTATCGCACCGCGGAGTTGGCCGTCAAGACCGTTCCGGTACTTAGGTCAATGAAATCAGTACCCCGGGTCCCGCTGCCGCGGGAAATTCGCAAGCGAATGTTTTCCTTCAGCGGTCTGAGCACCGGTCTCATGATTTTGCAGATCGTGATTTGGGACCGGTCCGACATCATTTTCTTGAAATTGCTGCAGCCCGATATTCGTCAACTTGCTTTCTTCTCGGTTTGCTTCAGTGTGGCGGACCGGCTCATGCGAGTGCCGCAGACGTTTGCCAATGCGCTCTCTCCCTCACAGATGGCCGAGTACGGCCGAGATAAAGAGCGGCTCTTTAAGATGACCTCGAAGGCATCCACCTATATCCTGCTGGGAGCGCTTCCGATTCTGATCGGGATTGCGTGCGTCGGCGGTTCATTTGTGCGAGTCATGTACGGTTCGCAATACCTCCCCGCGATACCGGTTTTTATCGTCGTGGCGCTTCTCAGTATTCCGAAGGCAGTACTGACTCCAGCCCAGACTTTGTTGTATTCCGCCGAAGACTTGGGGTTTGTCCTGAAGTGGGGCTGCGTTGCCGCAGCAATGAACGTACTGCTTGATGTGGCGTTGATTCCAAGTCATGGCGCGCTCGGCGCAGCCTGGGCAAATGGCATCGCCCAAACGTTTGCCGCTCTGACCATCTGGGGCCGAGTGCTGGTTCGCTATCCCGTTCGAATCGATGGGCCTGTTGTGCTCAGGCTTGCTGCCGCGACTCTTGCGATGGCGGCCGTTGTCCTTGGTATTGTGGCAATGCCGTTCGACCCTCTCATAAAATTGAGCGTTGCTGTACCTGCCGGTGCGATTGTTTTCCTGGTCACAAGCCGCATGTTTGCAGTGCTGCAGAAGGATGATCGCCGGCGCTTGCTGCAATTTTCTGCTTTACTGCCCACGCCAGTCGGCTCGTCGTTCAAATGCCTGGTCGATTTCCTCGTTCCGCAAACGCAGGCCGTGGAAGTCTCTCGATAAAAATGGGCTTGTTTTCCGGACGTGACACCGTCCTGACAGAGTAACGGCAGCCTGCTTTGGAGGCGCTGCCGCGAAGGTTCGAATCTTTTGGCACGATGTGCCGCGGAATGATAGGGAGGGCATTTATGAAAGAACAATACAGAACGCAATTCGTTGAACTTTTGAAACAAGGAGCGGCTGTCCAAGATATCTATGATTCTCCTGCCGCATTAGGCTATGCGGTTACCCGCGGTGCCAAAAACGACTTTGTCCAGAGAGAACTGGCCCGCGTGGACCATCATCGCAAGAATGCTTGCTGGCTCTTGGAGGAGTACGTCGGCCAGGCCGATAGAATCCTGGACGTGGGCTGTGGAACGGGCGGATTCAGTGTTGCGATGGCATTGTCCCCCCGATTGCGGCCGACGCAAGTCGTCGGGATCGACGCCAGCCGTTTGGCTGTTGAGGCGGCACAACTAAGAGCAGCAGGATATGATCTCCCGTCCTCGTCGGTGTCCTTTATGGGTTGTTCACCGGGCGAGCGGCTGCCATTCGAGGATGATTACTTCGATCTGACCGTCTGCACTTCCGTAATTGAATTTGTAACTTCCAAGCGGGCCCGCACGGATTTGATAATGGAGCTAAGACGAGTGACACGGCCCGGAGGCTGCGTTTTTATTTCGACTCCCAATCCGCTTCGATTGCATGAGCATCATTCCCGGAGGTTCCTTGGCGACTATTTCCATCGATCAGGCTACCCTTGGGCCACTGGCCCCTGGGAATTCTCTCGGTTGTTTTCCGGCTGGCAAGAAATCCCGGTTACAAAGTACTGGCGAAGGAAGCTTACAGAACGGCTGGGGGCGCGTCTGCCCATTCCCGATCCGGTTGTAAGAGCATTTTCGTGGATTGCACCTTGGCAGAATAGGTTATTTCACAAGCGCGGCGCCTTTGGAACGGGTCCCATCGATGAACAATCTAGGCAGGCATCGGTTGCTCCACGTATGGCCTGACCGCCGCAGCCGCTCAGTTTCTCTAAAAGGCTGTACTCCCATGGATAGCATTATGGAAGCACCGAATTCGACAACTCATGTCAGCTCGTTAGCTGATCGAGCCGCTCCCCTGAACATCCTTCACGTAGTTGACAGTATGGAAATGGGTGGAGCAGAAAAGCTAACCGCCACGCTCTGCCGGTTGCAACGCGACCGGGGCCATACTGCCTCAGTCCACTGCCTCTATGTGGTTGGCGTACTCGGCGAAGAGTTGCGGGCCGAAGGCTTTGAGGTAATTCTCCATCATCCTCCCGCTTTTTTTCATCAGATGCGTCTCTTATACAAATCGTTTAGGCGTTCCCGCCCCGACGTCGTACATTGCCATAACGCTACGGCAGCTATCATCGCCGCCCTTCCAGCCCGTCTTGCCGGAGTGAAGACGGTCATAGTAACCCGCCATGGTTTGGTGATGCCTCCTTACCAACTACGTCGTGAGTTGAAATTTGCGCTCGCTTCACGATGGTGTGATTGGATCGTCGGGGTGTGCGAGGGCACGCGGACGAATCTGTTGGCGGCACCATTCGCCGCCCGCGACAAGATCATCCATATCTATAACGGAGCTTGGCCCGCGGATATTCGGGCTGTCCCGCAGCCCAAAAAGGGCTTTACTCTGCTGTACGTTGGCCGTTTGGTGCCGCTGAAAGACCATGCCACATTGTTGCAGGCCGTCGCACTCACACGCACGCATCACCCTGCTGTCCAGTTATGGATCGTTGGTGATGGGCCACTTGAGTTGAGTCTGCGAAAGCTTGCCGATGAACTCGGGCTTGGTGAATGCGTCACGTTTTTCGGTGAACAGGCCGATGTTTCGCGATTCCTGCTCGCGGCTGATTTATTCGTCAGTTCTTCCGTAACCGAGGGCTTGCCCGTATCGCTGTTGGAAGCAATGTCGGCTGGGCTGCCGGCGGTGGTCACCGATGTCGGAGGCATGGGCGAGATCGCACGTTTGTCTGGCGCGGTCACACTTGTGCCTTCATCCGATCCCGGACGTATGGCCGCGGCCTTGTGTGACGCGGTTACTCGGCCGCAAGAACTTCCAAAGATGGGGGAGCGGGCGAGCCGCTGTTACGAACATTATTTCCGGCCCGAACGTATGCTTGACGACTACATGAGTCTTTACCATGGTTGTGTTTCCAAAAATCAGTTGCCGGCCTCCGTATAGAGAACCGCGCTGTCTCAACTAATGATAAGAGGATTCGTAAGTTCTCCTGCAGTCAAATGATTGCCGAACGTTGATTTTTTGGCTCGTTGTGGTCGCCGCCGCCTCTTCGCCACTGCTCCAAGGACTTTAAACATGCAATTCATCTACCACCATCGCACCATGGGCCGCAGTTCCCAAGCCATGCACATTCGCAGCCTGGTTGATGCATTGAAAGCGGATGGGCACGAAGTGACGGTGGTATCCCCTCCAGGTGTCGACCCATTCAAATCCGCGGGAATGATGCCATTTTTGCGTAAAGGAGATCGTGCAGTTGGCCTTCAACGCATCTGGAAATATATAAGCTGTGAGTGTCCGCAGTTCCTGTTTGAACTATTCGAGCTTCTCTACAACCTGTTTCTTCCATTTCGTTTGTTGCCAAGTATGTGGCGCCAGCCGGATGCCGCCCTCTACGAAAGGCACGCTTACTTCATGTTCATGGGCGTTTTGTTGGCGAAATGGCTAAAGCGGCCGGTCGTGCTCGAAGTGAACGAACTTGCAGGATTCACGCGAGCCCGAGGCTTGATCATGGAGCGCCTGGCCCGAAGGATCGACGCATGGGTGTTCTCACGCGTCGATCACGTTCTCTGCGTCTCCTGCGTTCTCGCGGATGAAGCGCGGCGACGCGGCGCCAACAGTGAACGCGTACATGTCTTGCCGAATGCAATTGATCCTCATCGGTTCCGGACCCCGAACGCGGGACAGTTGGTCCGCGCACGCCTGGGTCTTGACGGCTCAACTGTGATCGGTCATGTGGGCTTGTTTTATCTCTGGGACCGTCTGGACATATTGATCAAGGTTGTGAACAAGATCCGCAACCGCCACCCCGAGATACAAATATTGCTGGTGGGTGACGGCCCTGAGATGGACCACTTGAAGCAGACTGCATTTCGATTGGGAATGGAAAAAACAGTAATGTTTTCTGGAGCAGTGCACCGCGACGAGGTGCCTGCCTACATTGATGCGATGGATATTTGCGTGCTGCCCGATTCCAATGCCTTTGGATCTCCGATCGCCCTCTTTGAGTTCATGGCCATGGGCAAGGCATGCGTTGTCCCAGATCTTGGGCCCATGCGCGACGTGCTGGAAGACAATGTGACGGGGATCATGTTCCCGCACGCGGACTATAAAGCCCTGGAAAAGTCGCTTCTGCGCCTCGTCGAAGATTCAGCTTTGCGCACTCAGGTGGGTGACCGGGCAAAACAAGTTGTCTTCGAGCGACATACGTGGGCTGCGAATGCCCGCTTCGTCGTTCAGTTGGCCATGGGTGAGAACTCAGCCAGCATATTTGCTCCGATGAAACAACTTGATTGCGATACCCATTAAATCGGAAAGGGAACAGGAATGCCTCCAGATACGGATCTACGGGTTGGATTGGTTGGAGCCGGCTACATAAGCGAGTTTCACGCCCGCGCTCTCCAGCGCGTTCCGAACGCTCGGCTTGTTGGAGTCGCCGACGTTGCAGAATCTCGTGCCGCAGCTTTGGCTGCTCGATTCAATGTTCCAAGAGTCTTTCCAACGATGGAAGCCATGATGAACGAGGGATTGGATGTCATTCATATTCTTACTCCTCCGGACACCCACGCATCCTTGGCGATTGCCGCGCTCAAGAACGGCTGCCACGTGTTGGTGGAAAAACCAGCGGCGATGAATGCGGAAGAAGTCGACCGTATCACTGCTGCAGCCGCTGCCGCGCAAAAATCCGTTTGCGTCAATCATTCCATGCTGTACGACCGTTTCGTATCCAAAGCGCTGGACCTCGTGCGTTCTGGCGCAATAGGCGTCCCGCTCAGTTTCGATTACTTCCGCAGCAGCGAATATCCTCCTTATCGCGGCGGACCGCTACCGATCCACTACCAGGGCGGTGGTTATCCTTTCTTGGACCAGGGCGTACATGCGTTATATCTCGCCGAATCTTTCTTGGGTCCTATCGAAGATGTAAAACCTTTCTTTGGCACTCATGGAGGCGACTCCAACCTCCTCTATGACGAGTGGCGAGTGGCGGCGCAATGTCAACGCGGCACTGCAAACATCCAGATTTCGTGGAACGTTCGGCCGCTGCAGAACTGGTTCGTCGTCCAAGGGACGAAAGGCGTGCTCCGGGCAAACCTCTTCGCGATGTGGCTGACTCATGCTCCGGAACTGCCGCTGCCGAAAGCGCCGGCACGCGCATTACAAGCGATGAGCGAAGGGCTCAGCATCTGTGCGCAGGTTCCATCAAACATCGCTCGCTTCGCGGCCAAGAAGATCGTTCAGTACGACGGCCTGCATTCCTTGGTGGCGGCGTTTTATCGCGCGTTGCAAACGGGAGCACCGATGCCGGTCCCGGTCGAGCAGGCGCGCTCAATTGTCTACTGGACAAACCGCGTGGCTCAGGATGCGGATGCCGCGAAAATCAAGTTTCAGGCGAAATTCCAAAGTGCGGGACGTGCAAAAGTTCTGGTCACTGGAGCAAACGGCTTGATCGGGCGATCTCTGGTGCGACGACTTTTGCAAAATGGGAGCCGTATTCGCATCTTTGTTCGACGGCCGCCGCTGGCGGAGTTCCTGAACGACCGCAACATCGAAGTTTTCCTTGGCGATCTGGGAGATCCCGCCGCCGTAGACCAAGCCGTGGCGGGTACGGAAATTGTCTACCACTTGGGTGCGGCCATGAATGGCAGGGCTCATGACCATGAACGCGGCACTGTCTGCGGCACACAAAATATTGTGAATAGTGTGATTCGGCACGATGTGCTGCGCCTCGTGCATATCAGTTCCCTGAGTTGTATACACGCAGCCATTTCGGGGCGTGGGGTCACGATTAAGGAAGACTGGCCAGTGGAACCAACTCCACAAAAACGGGGCGCCTATACCCAGGCAAAGACCGCAGCCGAAAAAATAGTGCTCGATGCGGTTCGCGACCGAAAACTGCGGGCTGTTGTCCTTCGCCCGGGAAGGGTTTTCGGTCCAGGAATGACACTGCTAACACCTGAAGTCGCCCGTCAGATAGGAAACTTTTTCGTCATCCTCGGCGATGGCACCCGCGAACTGCCGTTAGTTTACGTAGAAGATGTGATCGACGCTATCGTCCTGGCGGTCGAAACAAGCAAATTTGACGGCCGTGTCTTCCACATCGTAGATCGGACCCGCATCACACAGAATCAAGTCGTCCGAGACTACATTTCGAGGAACGCAATAAAAGCAAAGGTCGTACACTTGCCACTGGCGCTCGTCTATAGTCTGGCGCTGGGTTTCGAAGTCTTGGCCAAGGCTTTAAAACGCCCGGCCCCACTCTCCGTTTACCGCGTCAAGTCGGCGCTGGCTCGCATGGGGTTTGATTGCGCTCGGGCAGAAAATGAACTTGGCTGGCAACCACGCGTCGGCGTCGCTTCCGGTCTGCAGGAAACAATGGCGGCTGAGCGCATACATTCCAGCAACAATGTTCTTGGACCTGTACAAGAAAGCCTGGCGGCTAAATGATGCTGTCCAGCGCAATGCCACCAAGTTTAGCGCCAGTTCAGCGGAGTCATTGAGTTCGATACTTTTTTTCAGGGGGAGACAAAATGGCAACTATGCCGAAGGCTTCCATGTGTCTAGAAACCGCCAGCCGCGCCACTTCCGACGAACAAGAGCAAGCAAGGCTAGCAGAGGAGGCGCGATTTGCGGATCAAGCCTACGCTCGGTACGCACATAACTTGCAGCTGAACCAGATCTTCTTTGAGAAGTACGCCGAGCCACGGGACGATTGGGATTGGCGCCAATACGGTGCCAAGCTTCTGGGGCCTGTCAAAGGTTGCCGTGTCCTGGACTACGGCTGCGGGCAGGGTGAGGAGTCAACCTATCTCGCCAAGATGGGTGCTCAAGTGACCGCGATCGACATTTCCCCGGTTGGCATTGAGCTCACGAAGGAGCGGGCCAGACTGAACGGCGTGGGCGGGCGCGTCAATGCGATGCTGATGCGTTGTGACCCGACCGAATTTGCGAGTGAATCCTTCGATGTGGTCCACGGATTTGGAATTCTTCATCATATCGGTTTGCAGACTGGCATGACGGAAATAAAACGACTTCTTAAACCGGGCGGGCGCGGATTATTCTTCGAGCATATGGGCAACTCCAAGCTGATCGAATGGTTCCGTCCGAAGGAGAAGAACTATACGAAAGGCGAGCGCCCCGTAACATGGAAAGAGGTCCAAGAGATACGGCCGGAATTCTCTCGGATGGTGACCAGACCATTCCACATCGCTTCCCGTTTGCGAAGACGCGTTCGGTTACTGAACCAACCGGCGGTTAAACGACTGGATCATGCTGTACTTAGCGCTCTGCCTTTCATGAGGTACTTCGCAAGCGGCATCGTCATATATCTTGAGAAATGATATCGGATGGCTCGGCCCAAGACGGCCAGCGCCGCCAGCTGCCATCGGCCGGTTGATTCCCGTTCGACTCGTCACTTGGTGCCACTGACCGGGAATCTATTAGACCGATGACAACCACTATGAATACTTATTGCCACACCGGTCCGCCGTCGGTGATGGTCATCCCTTGAACCGCCGTGGCCAGAGCCTTTGTCGAGCCAGCCGCTTGGATGGTCCCACCCGACGACGCGATCCCCTTATTGATGACAATGCTATCGCTCGGACCCAGGGTGATCGTAAACGTACCGCTCAACGGATTCGCGGGACTCGAATCGACGACCCTTGGAGTCAGCGCGCTGAACCCAGACGTATCCCCAAGCTGAATCGTGTAGATGTTGTAGCTGACCGTATTCCCTGGATTGCTGTTGTTCGCCTCAATCCGATATTGCCAGCTGACTGCATTGGCCCCGTTGGCGTTCTCAGCGACGATTGCGATGGCCGGAGCGGCTGGAACTAAGGCTGTGTACAACGCCTCTTGCGTGCCGTCAATGCAAGCGATGGTTGCGGATACTACATTAGGTTTCGTTTCGCAGTGGCTCACGAACGTCGTGCCCGTCGTCGAGGCGTCGCTTTGCAAGCGGTCTACGATGACCAGGACATTGATACCCCGGTAGTAGATGAACTCCCGAACTACGGAAACCACATGCGGATTTTGCCGGGCCGGATGTCCTGAATCGCATCCATTGTTTTGGTACACCAGCGTAAGGTCAGTTACGGCGAACGCATAATTGGGCTGCGTCTCCAGTCGCTTGACGACGCCGGGACCGTCCGAGCATCCCTGCACATTGATAGCCGCCTGACCGCCTATAACTGGGATGTTATGCGCGAATCCCGCGAACGTGTCCGAGGTTCCAACGCCGTTGTATCCGGCGACGAATTCGCTGTACCCCGGCGTCTCACGGATAATGTTGACGCCCTTGCGGAACACTTGGAAGGTTCCCGCGTCCCAATGCCCGTGTCCGCCGGCCCATGATTGGGTAGTACCCATGTTGGTGCCATTCGTTATGCCCATTTGCCAGAGCATCGACGTTGCATTCGTCGTCCAATCACTTCGGGAATACATGTACTGAGCACCGGACGAATAATAATCGAGTGGCAAAGTCGAGTACGCCTGCGATGATCCGCCTGGGTCAACGGACTTGTGAATAGGACCAATGGCAGGATTCACCGTAGAAATCCATTGGCGGGCCAATTTGCCAACCGCGATGCCGGGAAACTCGTTCGCAGCCGCCTGCATAAAGTCGCCGTAGTACTGGCTGGAGGCTCCGCATCCGCCGTGTCCATCTGGACCGTTATGGCTTTGATATCCACACCCAGCGCCGCTTTCCCAGAGCTCGTCGTCGGCCCAAGTGAACATATCTAGCATGCTGCGGCTGGTGGTAGTCGTCGGCATGGTGTTGTAGATGGTCTGAAACACGCCCGACTTGAAGGCCGTCGTTTCCGTCCACAAATCACGCCCGAGAACCGCAGCTGATGCGAGAGGGAACGCATAGTACTCCAGCGAGTATCGCCCGTACTCACCGCCGCCCTCCTGACTGTGGAGCGCGTAACCCTTGGCCCCGTTCTTACCGGTTCCCGTAGGTGAGACGAAGTTCAAAAGATCGTTCCACCGGTTCTGGATGCCGTACTGCAAATTCACATTTGCGGTTGGGTTCTCGTTGTAGGTGGCGATACCGAAGTCGAAGTCGTTGCGAAACTGTCCGGCGAAGTAGTTACTGGCGGGCATCCCAACGTTGCCCCAGGTCTGGATCACGTTGTCCTGGTTCGCCTGCCAAATGCTCCAATTGGCGTCAATCCCGGATGCCTGCGCAGGTGTTAGACACTGAGCCTTCCCGCATCCCGGGGCTAGCCAGTCGCGAACCATACCCGTGATCCATTCGCCGTCGCGCCTCATGTTGTCGCAACCAGCGCCGCTGGAGCAGGTAGCCGTGAAGTTTGTTGCATCCGTGATGACTTGAGCGCAGGCCCCTGCGGCATTCATGACGAAACAGCTGAAGGCCATATCTTGATCGTCGAGTGCGCCACGAGAAGCCGACGTATTCAACCCGACATAACCCGTGCTTGCCACCCATGCCTGCGCAGTCGTGATCCGCGCGGGCGTCCAGAATAGCCTTGGGTGGCCTTTGGGAATATTAAGGCCGTAAATCCCGTTCGGAGAACTGGCGCTAAAGATGGATACCGAGGAGGAGCTCATCTTGGATGGATCCGCTGAACTAGTCGCTGTGACGGTGACGGTGTTAGGCGAGGGAACCGCCGAAGGCGCCGAGTACATTCCCGCAGAATCTACTGTTCCGCAAGACGTAGCGCTACAGCCGGCCCCTTGTACCGTCCATGTCACAGCCGAATTCGATGTTCCGACCACCGATGCGGTCAATTGTTGCGTCGCACCCGTCGCAACGGAGAAGCTGCTCGGCGTCACCGTAACAGCTACAACAGACACAATGGTCACGCTTGCGGAAGCTGATTTGTTGGCTGCCGCCGTACTGGTTGCAATTACATTGACACTCGCAGGCGAGGGCGCCACAACTGGAGCCGCATAGACAGCCGTTAGCGAACTAGTTGAGAGTGTCCCACAGGAGGAGCCGCTACAGCCCGGGCCGCTCAAACTCCACGCTACTGCCGCATTCGATGTCCCAGTCAATGTCGCCGTAAAAGAATCCGTACCGCCGGTAGGAACAGTGGCATTCGTTGGGTTAATGCTCAGCAAAACCGCGCCTGCCGATACCAGGGTGACCGTCGCCGAAGCCGTTTTCGTAGGGTCCGCCACGCTGGTTGCAATTACATTGACGCTCGCAGGCGAGGGCGCCACAACTGGCGCCTTATAGACAGCTGTTAACGAATTTGTTGACAGCGTCCCACAGGAGGAGCCGCTACAGCCCGCACCGCTCAAACTCCACGCTACTGCCGTATTCGAAGTCCCAGTCAATGTCGCCGTAAAAGAGCCCGTGCCGGAGATAGGAACAGTGGCATTCGCTGGGTTAATGCTCAGCAAAACTGCTGCTGCCGTTACAAGGGTGACCGTCGCCGAAGCTTTTTTCGTAGGATCCGCCACGCTAGTCACTGTCAGGATGAGGTTTGCAGGCGAGGGCATACTCGCCGGTGGCGTGTAAAGGCCGCCGTTCGAAATGGTACCACACGCTGAGCCGCTGCAACCCGCGCCGGCCAAGCTCCAGGTCACAGACGTATTGGAAGCGCCTGTTACCGTCGCCGCAAACTGCTGCGTCGTTCCTTGTGCTACTGTCGCGCTGTTTGGGCTTACCTTTACCGCGACCTGGCCAGAGGGCGTGGGATTGCTGGGACTCTTGCTGACGTTCGTCAAACCAGCGCATCCCGAAAGGGAGAGTATCCCCCAGAGCACACCGAGCAGAAATATCCCCATCTTATGACGCTGCGGGGAACGATTGGCAGTCAACATTTGGCTCCGGCTACTACATAAGCTCCGTGCCAAAATGCAACACGCGCTCCTGCCCACAACGAATACAGGAGCGTGACGTCCAATACATCTGACCTTGGGGCCAGAAAGAGGGAACTGGCCGAGTCTTGTCCTTAAGTGTCCATAGCGCCAAAAGGGAACGGGCCAGGTCCCGTCCCTAGGTGTCCATAGTGCCAAAAGGGTGCGGGGGAATCAGGAGAGGAGGCAATCAGCAGAAATAGCCCAAATAACTGGCTAACTAGGCGACCAACTAGCGGAAATGCTGAGTCGATGGAACCTTACTCAACAAGAGACTTACGGGTTTGTCGGGAGAGCTCCTTAGTCGCGAACTGCAAGGCGTATTCAGTACCAAGGAGCGCCGGTGGCCGCCCCCCAGGCAGTTTGCAAGCGGAGACGGGAGTGGCTTTGATTAGCCACGCCGTAACGCCGGATGTCGAACGGCTGAATCTCTCCAGGGAGATTCGAGCCCCCGTAAAACGAGAAAGCGGCCCTGTAACCCATTTGTTCTAAGATATTTACGGTACCGGCAGAGAAGCAATGCTGTAGTCCGACCGGATAGGCGAGAGTATCAATCTTCTGGTTAAGCTCCCGTTCCAAGATCTTGCGCGAACGCCGAGCTTCTTCCTGCTGCAACTCGGGGGATAGTTTGGTCAGGATCTCATGGCTATGGGTATGCGAACCGAACGCCATTCCGTGTTCCTGCATCTCGCGGGCTTCGTGCCAGTCCAGGAAACAGCGGTCGGCGCCCCCTGTAGGCCGCGATACTTCGCAAACTTTCTCTAGCTCCGCTATGAATCGTTCGGGATGCTTCACGGCAGGCTGCGCAAAGAGCCGCAGGATCTGCATACTTACACGCCTTGCTCCAGTGCCTTTAAGGTCGAAGGTCGTAGATTCCGGATATTCGAGGCGGATGCGTTCCTTGACACTGTGTTTGACAATGTAGGCAATTTCATCCCACCAGGGCAGCTTTCCTGTACCTATGAAAGCTGTAGGCAGGAAGAACACGCCCTGCACACCCTGTGCGCGGAGGATCGGGAATGCCAGAGTGTAGTTATCCAGGTACCCATCGTCGAAGGTGATTAGCACACTCGTCCCCCGTGGGACATCACCCCCGATCATGGCGAACACTTCCTCTAATGTGGCCATATGGAAACGGCTTTTGAAGTAAGAGATCTGCGATTCAAGTTGTTCGGCCGTGGCTGAGAATACGCCCGAGTCGAATGGAGTCTCATCCGCGTTTCCGATGCGATGGTAGTTCAGGACTATCAAAGCACGCCGCTGGGGCAAGCCTTCCAGTATCCTGGTGAGCCCTGCCCAGGTGCACACTCGCGCTAGCAATTCCCGTTTTCCACGCATATGTATATAAAGATTATAGTAAGAGCAGAATTAGAGTCTACCAGCCGACCTGATGTAGCGCTTCTGGTTGCCTAGCCATTCTGCGGATGGTTCGATGCATCCCTTTCGCACAACACGGTTTTTTCAGCGTCTGGTAAGCGACCTCTCATCCAGACACCGAGTAGATTGCCCAGACGTGCTTCGCCCACACAACGCGCTGCTTCCACAATACGGGATCGTAGCCGCGCCCCTGGCCCGGGTTCCGGGCCGCGTAAGCACGCGTGATGGCGAAAATAGGAGCCGGGATTTGCCCCGCGACAGCTATCGCCAGCTCGACGATATCGCTCCTTTTTGGCAGGCTCTCGAAGGCGAAATCACAAGCCCGATCCAACAACATCTTTGGAGCGAATCATGCTGCGCCACATTGCCCCTCGATGGGGAACTTCATTTCGTCGTCGTCAAAACGGGACAGCAGACAGGGGCCATCGCGCCGCTTGTCCGGGCCAAGGGAGTTCTTGGCCGGCTGGAATATATCGGAGTCAAAATTCTTCGCGAGCCTACGGATTTAGTGTTCTCCGACCCCGTCGCTCTTAAGAATCTTGCCCACGCTCTCCTCAAACTAGGTTCCCCCCTGTTTCTGGATAGAATTCCCGCCGACTCGCCGACCGTTGCCGCGATTCGAGACGCGTATCGTGGCCGTGGCTTGGTACGTATACGTAGAGCGCAACCCTATCCTCACATCCTGTTGCACCAGGGCTGGCGGAAGCCCGAGAGCCAGGTCAATAGCGGGCGTCGCTCGGATTTGCGACGAGCCGTTCGAAACGCCGAAAAAATCGGTCCGCTCAGTTATCAGATTCTGTCCCCAACGCCCTCGGAACTCGCGCCGATTCTTGAAGAAGCTCTCGATGTCGAGGCTGCGAACTGGAAGGGAAGTGAAGGGAGCGCCATCGCGCACGACAAGTTGCGCGGCCAGTTCTACCGCCACTACGCTGCCGCGGCGTGCGCAGCGGGCATCTTGCGACTGTGTTTTTTGCGAATTGGCAGCAAAGCTGTTGCGATGCAGTTTGCACTGGAATGCGCGGGCAGCTTCTGGCTTCTGAAGATTGGCTACCGCGAAGAGTTTGCACGCTGTTCGCCCGGCATGTTGCTGATGGCAGAGACCATCCGCTACGCAGCTTCGAGGGGACTCGGTTCCTACGAATTCCTGGGTAACGTTGACAACTGGACGCGCGTCTGGACCCAGGATGAAATTCAATCCGTGACGATTCGAGCGTATCCCTTTGGAGCGAGAGGCATCGCTGCCCTGGCGGCAGACGCATTTCAAGCCGCGCGCCGACGACTTGAAGAGACCCTGAAAAGAAAAAAGCAATGAACAGCGGGCTCAACAAAATGATTTGGGCTGCTTGGGAAGCCGCCGCGAAGCATGCCGGGAGGGCCTACATTGCTGGACCCGAACTCGACGATGCCATGAGCGCATGCCGTCGTCTCCTGGGACAGGGCTTTGGTGGCACGATCTGTTTCTGGAACCTCGAAAGCGATCCACCGAGACGGATAGTGGAAGCCTACATCTCTGCGCTTGCTGTGCTGGCCAGTCAAAAAATGGATTGCTATCTGTCCATCAAGCTTCCTGCGCTGAAATATGACGTGGTGCTTCTCAATGCGGTATTGGAGCAAGCTCAGCACACGCATACTCTTGTCCATTTCGACTCTCTTGAGCACGCAACAGCCGATCAAACCTTTTCCATGATTGCGATGGCCGCTCGTTCCTATCCGCATCTGGGGTGCACTTTGCCCGGCCGATGGCTGAGAAGCCTAACGGACGTAGATCTCGCCGTCGATCTTGGATTGCATGTTCGGGTGGTCAAAGGAGAGTGGCCGGACCCGCAACACGCAGAGATTGACCCTCGAGCAGGATATCTAAACGTCATTGACCGCCTGGCGGGCCGGGCACGCTTCGTCGCCGTAGCGACGCATGACCCGGAACTCGGGCGAACAGCGCTACAGCGCCTTCGCCAAGCTGGCACTCCATGCTCCCTTGAACTCCTGTACGGTCTTCCAGTGAAGCCGGCGTTGAAGGTCGCGACTGAATGCGGTGTACCTGTGCGTGTCTATGTGCCTTTTGGTCACGGATGGCTGCCGTATTCGCTCACACACGCGCGGCGCAATCCCCGGGTATTCTGGTGGATCCTTCGGGATCTTATCAGTGCTGGATCGCCACCACTTTCGAAGAAATCTTCGCGCGGAATTTTGCCTAGCGCTAAAGAAACTCCAAGTTCCACTTCGATTTCACGCGCGTGATCTGTCGTCTCTACTTCCAGCTGGCGAGAGTTTCGCTCGCAGAATGCCGGATCGCGTCTAGACCATGACAAGCAATACATCGGTGGTTGATTCCGTGAGCCCGCAAGTTTTTGTCTCGGATCGCGGCACAGTCCATCCAGACACCGGTTCCGAGGAACACTTTTATTCATCCTATGAATGGGCGCTCAATCCTGTTCTTTCGGTGCGCGACCTATTCGAACACCTCCGTGAATCCCTGAACCAACTGAACTCACTCCATGTGCCCTGGCAAATCGAAGAGTGCAAAGCCAACGTTTATCTGTTCGCCTCCGCTCTCGCCTGCACAGTCGACGACTACTTAGGGGAAACTCCTCCAAGTGTTTCGAAGATCTTGTGTAGATTTCCGGGACTTCGAATTCCTCTCCTCCTGGCGCAAAAGGTAGTCAACGTCATCCACCACCTCGCCACCTTTCCGCAAAAAATGCAGGCGGCAAGATGGAGGAGAAAGTGGACCTCTAGTGTCGATGCGATATGCGAACTCCTCGCCCGAACGGGAAAGCCCGCCCCGCAGCAATTGGACGACCTGAGGAAATCCATCGAGATCTGTACCGCCATTCCGCTGCCGAAGCAGCTTCTCAACCGCCGGATGCAGTTGCCTTCCGGATATCGCAGCCAGGATCTTACGCATCACGATGCATTTTCACTTGCCAGACTATTTACTACTACGCAAGTCAATCGCCGATCGCCGCTTTTGATCATCGGTCCGCGCTCGATGGGCGCATATTTTGCTCCAGCTGCGAGAGCAAAGCTCTCGGAGCTTGGCTGGACCTCCGTGTCCTGGTGCACGCTAAGGCCGAAGAAGGGAATTTCGCCGTGGGAGGAATCCGCACTGAAGGCGCTTCATTCGCCGGACGTGCAGATACTCGTCATCGACGAGTCTCCGAACACCGGCAACACCTTTCTGCTGATGGTCAACCTCCTGCGGAAGAGAGGAGTGTCATCGAACAGAATTTGTCTTCTTGCGGCGATGCACCCGGCGCGCCCCGATTGGCGCCTTCCCGACGGGGACGAGACTCGCGACATTAAATTGATTCGTTTGGAAGCCAACACTTTCCACAAGAACCGTCTTCTCGAGCCCAACTCCGCCCAGCCGCTTCTTGCGAGCTATTTTCAAGACCTCGGATGGGACGACGTTCAGCTCGTGCAAAGTAGCCAGACGAGCAAACTCAATGCGCGCCTCGAAGAACATTTTAAGGATGGCTTTCAGTGCCGCCTCAAGCGCGTATTTGATGTACGCCTGGTGAAAAATGGGGCACCGCCCGTGGTCCGGAGGATTCTCGCGAAGAGCGTCGGCTGGGGCTGGCTTGGCTATCAGGCTTTTTTTGCGGGTAAGCAGCTTGCGGAGTTTGTTCCCGCACTACTTGGCCTTCGAGAAGGCATTGTTTACACGGACTGGTTGGAGAGTGTGGAAGGCCATTCCACCCGGCCGCCCATCGAACATTTCGCTGCCTATGTTGCGGCCCGCGCGAAGAAACTGCGCCTCAGCAACGATCCTACTTTTGCAATCAGCCCCGGCTACGGCTGGACAGGCTGGAGTGTGCTGATCGACTCGCTGAGAAGAGCATACGGCCCGATCGTCGGCCGTCTGAAAGTGTCCGCTCTCCATGAGAATCTTGTGCAATACGTTTCTCGCACCCCTGCCCTGATCGACGGACATATGAAGCCCGGCGATTGGTTCCAAACTCCGGACAGTTTTTGCAAAGTTGATTACGAACACCATAATTTCGGCCGCACTGAGTTGTATATTGTTGATCCCGCCTATGATCTTGCAAGCGCGGTCTTCGAATTCTGCTTTCCCGCCAACGAAGAACAAGAACTGATTGCGCAGTATGTTCAGAGGAGTGGTGATTCAACCGCGGCGGAACGAATTCTGCTTTGGAAGGTGGTGCGCGGTGTTGTGGAGATGGAGGTGACCGCTGCCGCGCTTGACGTCGAGACGCGCAGCGAGACTCGGAGGAGATTGCACGAACGCTTCGTTCTGGCGCGCAATTTCCTGGTCCATCAGATGAACCGGTTTTCGGCCTCGCTGCTTCCGGACCGCCCGCTCTTCCAATGGACTCAGCGGCTCATCTTTCTCGATCTCGACGGGGTCTTCGACTCCGACGTCCTAGGTTTTCCTCAAGCGACGACCAGCAGCCTGATCGCTCTCTCGAGGCTGCAGAGCCACGGATTCTCGGTCATTCTCAACACCGCGCGCAGTGTCACGGATGTCCGGCAATACTGCGAAGCCTACGGCTTGCCAGGCGGAGTTGCCGAAAGCGGCTGCGTATTTGTCGATGCCTTGGCTCAAAGTGAAATCTCGCTCGTCGATCCCGAGGCTGCCGAACAACTAAGCCGCTGCAAAACAGCGATCCAATCGCTTCCGGGAGTGTTCATCGACCCGAATTATCAGACTGCAGTTCGGGCTTTTCGTTACCAGGGGAATCGTACGCAGGGTCTCTTGGAAACGGAGGTTCGCGGAGTTCTCCAGCGTGAGGGAATGGATCGTTTGACATTCCTGCCGACTTACGCAGACACCACCGTCCTCCCTAAGAACATCGGGAAAGGTTCCGGTTTGCTATGGGCAAAAAAACACTTGAGCCTCGAAGGCGAGCCCGTCGCCGCAATAGGCGATAACGATCAAGATCTTGATATGTTCCGCGCCGCCGACCTTGCGTTCGCCCCCGCAAACTGTTCCAAAGCTGTTCGTGAATTTGCCGCTGCGTCTAGGTGCAAATTAATGCGGCGGCCCAACCAGAGAGGATTGCTCGAGGCCGTGATGCAGGTGATTCACTCCGACGGCCAGCACTGCGAGAAATGCGATGTCCAGCTTAAGCAAGCGGATGGATGCGGCGCTCTGTTTCAAAAGCTTATGGAAGTCGCGGAACGACCAAAGTTTCGTAAGTTTTCATCGATCCTGAATTGGCGAAGCTTGTAGACATGCGCATGGTATGGATTTTCGAATGCACTTGCCGAAAGAGCTTCATTCCGCGGGTTTCCCCCATTGTCCCGCAGTAGGGCGCCAGTGTCGTCACGCTCCAAACTTCTATTTTTTTGGGAGGTGCCTCAGATCAATTTTACCGACGATTTTCTCTTACGAAGAGTTCGGAGCAGGAGCGCTGGAAGATTCGTTCGAAGCCAGCTCTTCAAAGCGCGTCCGGTTTGATCCATTCTCAAATAAAGAGCACCCTGGGTCAGGGGCCGGGCAAAATGGATATCCGCATAGCTTCCTACTTGCGCGCCCCATCGATCCTTGCTCGCGTCTTCTCCACCCAGAAAATCATATTGGCGGACGCCTTGGCCGATCAGCATTCTAAGGACCTGAGCCCTGAGCACATAGCCGACACGGTCCGACGAATACGCGGGATCGAAGCCTTCCTGCAGAGAATAAACGGCATTGCGATATCGGAATCCATACTGCGCGGCCACCGGTTTTCCATCCAGCTGCAGAATCCAGAATTCGAGCCATCCGCGCTCCAGGAAAAAGGCCGCCATGTTGTGATAAAAATTGCGCCGTTGCTCCGAGGCAAACGCCCCCGGCCCTCCTCGCAACCGCCAGCGCTCTTGGTGGAGCCCGAACAGTGCCGCTAGAGATGCAGGAAGCGCTTGCGCGTTATCACATTTCGTAATCGATACCTGAAAACGCTTTTGCAGACGGTTTGAGTAATAACCAATCTTCGTTCCTTCCTTTCGGGAGATTGTTTGCTGGAGGTAACTCTCCCATGTGTCCGGCAGCGATATCGTCGAGCGCGGCCGTTCGAGTCGCCTGTGCGTCCACCTGCGTGTCTTCAGTTCTGAAATCAGCGAAGGGAGCGCGGCCGAACCCAAAGGAAGCGTGTTTAGTTCGCAGATGTCCCAATGTGGGTTCGATCCCAGCCATGACAGAAAGGATTGGATGCAGGAAGTTTCATAACCCTCTCGAATGATCAGGTCAAGATTGTCGGAATCTTCCGAGCCATCCCCCACGAAACGCAATCGTCTGACGCGAAAGGTAAGCTCTGGCTCGACGAAGTCTGTATAGAGCGGAAAAACGCCCACTATCTCATTGTCCGAATTCGAGAAAATTGCTGCCACGAGCTCTTTTTCCTTTCCATACGCCTTCCACCAAGCTCCCAGCCATTCGAGTGTGGAAAATATAGTCAACCCTGCGGCACCCTGCAAAATTCGCTCCCACGCTGGATGAATCGCCTCCAGTTCATCCCATGTGCGAACAGTTTTTACTTGCAAAGGCATAGAATCGTGTCGCCCGGACACCCCTTCCGAGCCGCCTGACTTGATTCCTTCCTTTGAGATTTCCGGCATCAATGACGTCACAGATTAGCAATTTTCTCGGCTCAAAGGCATTTATGTCCGCTATTGAGCAGTTTGCTGGGACTCTGCCTGCCATGCTGCGTTGGAAAGGTGAACCCGCGATGAGGAAACGTAAAATTCTGTTGGTGGACGACAGCGACGACGCCCGCTCCAGCCTCCAGGGAGGCTTGATAAGCCGCGGCTTTGAAGTGGTGCCAGCCGCCACCGTCAACGAAGCACTGAGGTTCATTTCTCTGGAGAAGTTCGACGTGTTGCTGTCCGATCTCCACCTGCCGGATGCTTGTGATGGAATCACCGTCGTAAGTGCCATGCGCAATTCACAGCCTGACGCTGTAACGCTGGTACTCAGCAGCTACCCCGTACTTCAAGCGGCCATGACTGCCTTGCTCCTGCAGGCTGATCAAGTCCTTTTGAAACCGAGCGACCCTGCCGAGATTTCGGAAATCATCCAGAAGAAGCTCTTGCACCCTTCGGCCCACCTCACGATGAAGAAAGAGCGGGTCGCCGCGATTCTGAAACGGGATCTGGATGCAACCATCGAGAATTGGATGTCCCGCGTGGAGCACACCGAGGAGTTGACGGCCATCCCACTGACTTACCAGGAACGGACGGGCCATCTCCCGCTGCTCCTCGGCGACCTCGTGCGCCGCCTGCGTCTCGCTCCAGGTGACAAAGTTCCCATTTCGAGCGCCGCACGCGAGCACGGCATTCTGCGGCGCAAGCAAGGCTACACCGTCCCAATGCTAGTGGAAGAGTCGCGAATCCTGCAGGTCAGCATCTTTAATACCCTGCAAAACAATCAGGCAAGTGTGGATTTCAGTACAGTGCTGCTTGACGTGATGACTATCGCAGACGAAGTGGATTCGCAATTGAAGCAAGCCATGCGCGGTTACATGGAAAAAATGGCCGCGAAGTCGGCAAGTTAGCCCGCCAAATCCTTACTCCTTCATTTTGCCGTCCTGCTCGTGACCTTTGTCACGCGCTCTATTTTTTACTCCTAATAGGCCCCTCCGAAAATTGTGCAAAAAGGGGACAGAAACCTTTTTGCGGCAATTGTAGTGTGCCTTTGATTAGTGGCGAGGGAAAATTGACGGGGACCGGAAAGCAGGGCTGGGCCGAGTTCTTTTCATCCCCTCGCCGATCCAAACGTTTCGTTTGGTAGAAATCGACCTCTTCAACAGCGGTACTCGCGGGACAAAGACCGAAGCATCTGCCGGAGTCCTGCTGCTTTTTCTCAGCACTCGAGTATTTCGCAAAAAGCAATGGCAATCGCCGCTCCTGCTTTGGATTAGAAACGAAAAGCCGGCCTGAGCGGCGACAAAACTCAAACGGTTCTCGGACTGCCCCTTAGGAAATGAAAAACGAGCATGATCACGCCCACGACCAGCAGGACGTGGATGAGTCCCGTACTCACATGAAAGGCCAGAAACCCAAGCAACCAGAGAACGATTAAAACCAACGCAAGAAATCCGAGCATGTTTTCCTCCTCAAGTCTAAGCGTGGAAATAAGAGAAGTTTGTCTCTCGCATATTGCGGATGGCCGCCGATGGAAGATAACCACGCAACGCGATGTTAGGCGTTTTGGATCGAGAAGTCTGTACACTTTGGGACAAGTAGGGATTTGCGGATGAAAATGAGGTCAGGAGTTTTTCGCGCGGGCTCACACTAAGCCGTTTGCCATCATCACGGAGGGCCGCGAGACGAATAACAACAAGCACGCCTTCATGTTCGCGAAGTATGACGTCATCATTCACGGTGACAGAGCTTTGTTTTTTGGCAAGGGCGATATTGTTAAACACACTTCGTTTTCAAGCGCTAGGTCTTAATGCGCGACAGACGACTCAAACTGCGCCATTGTGAACAGACACGAATTGAGAACACTCCTATCCTTATTCTGGTCAGATTCTCGGACGACATATTCTTTGGAAACCGCTCCGCCACCTTGGAGTTCAGCATGGGAAACTGATCGTGGAAGAGACTTGGGGCAACGGAACATGCAAAGAAACGCGGATTTGGTCTGGGTTGTACGCAAGGCTAAGAAAACTTGAAACCATCTGTGAGGGAGAGCCAATGAAACCCGGTACACAAGACGAAGTAGAGGGCAAGTTGCACGACTTGAAGGGAAAGGTGAAGGAAAAGGTGGGGCAACTGACCAACGATCCCGACCTGGAAGCCGAAGGCCAAGCGGAAGAGATAGCAGGGAAGATCCAGGGCAAAGTCGGACAGGTGAAGAAAGTTCTCGGCAAGTAACCGGGCGGTTTCGTTTGGTGACCTGGATGAAATTGTCAAACTGAATGGAGGTTCGCATGTTACTGCTCATCGTTGTGTTGTTGCTTTTGTTCGGTGGTGGCGGGGGCTATTACGGATATTCGAGATGGGGAAACCGCGGCGGGCTGGGGATCGTCGGGACGGTCATCGTCATTGCACTGATCGTATACCTGCTTGGCGGAATGCGAATATAAACCGATCCACAGGCATTCCTGCAAATTGCCGGGAAGAGGAGCAGGGAGGGAAGTTTATGGGAAGCTTCATTCGACTAGACCACCTTGCGACGTGGCACGAAGTATGCGAGGCACTGGCAGCTTCATCGCATAGTGACTTCGGAGCTGGCCGTGGGCGCGATTCGGACAGAGAAGCGGCGCCTGATTTCGGCACAGGCATTGGACTCCTAGCTGAGGAACTTGCATGGTTCGCGCTTGCGAGCAAAGTGCAAGATGATCGGCGGAACTAATCGCGACGTGCGGGGACTGGCCCTGGAGCCAAGATGCATCGTTTGAACCGGCCAGTAGGATTTGGTCGCCGTCTTTGACTTTCAGCACTTGATCCGCGTTGATGTTTCGCTGCCCAGAACAAAATAATATAGCAAGCTAATACGGCGGAGTTGTCTTTCCCAAATCTTTCCCAAAAAGAAGAAGGGCGTGCTGGTGGAGTCCAACAAGCCCTTGTGAATCACTAAGAATGGTTGCGGGGGTCAGATTTGAACTGACGACCTTCGGGTTATGAGCCCGACGAGCTACCAGGCTGCTCCACCCCGCACACCCACTATAGCGGACGGACACCATTCCGTCAAACTTGGGCATCCTGCACACAATGATCTTGAAGAGTTTTCTCGCGCCGCGAAAGTAGGAAAACTACCACTCGCTATACGGCGTTCCGCTGGAAGAGGGCACTGAAGCGCTGGAATGAACGTCAACCATCCCCGTGCTCGACTGATCCGGGCTGAGCACCACGCTGTCGTATTGCGGTACCCAATCCTTCGCCTGCGTTATGGGATCAACGGGAATCTGCCGCAGATAGCCCGACTGGACGAGATCATCCAGGGACTGCGGTGCAGCTTGCTTGTCAAGCGTATAGTTATCAATGGACTGCCGCATAACCATCAAGTCCTGCCTCAACGTGGCTTCCCGTGCGCGCTGCACCGACTTTTCGTAACGCTGCGCCGCCATCCCGACCAGAATCAGGATGATCATAATTACGACCATCAACTCGATGAGCGTGAATCCCGCTTCGGCCATTCGCCCATGGCTCTTCCGCTCCGGCAGGCGGTACTTTCTCCGGCTTTGCGGCAGCATCTTCAAGTCAATTCCTCTCTCGCATCACCAGTCTGAATACTTCGTTCCATCCTGCGCCTGGCCGGTGGATTTGGAATACACGTCGAACACATTCTTCCCGCCCCAGCTCGTCGAATCCGGATCGTCCTGAACCGCGCGCAAGCCCCATTCTGCGTGACCGGTCATCGGATCCACCGGAATTCTTCGCAGAAATCGAATTTTCCGATCGCTTCCTGCGCCAAGTTGGACGCCCTTCACCAATGTTTCCAGGTCCGGAGGATAACCTTCGCTCCCTATTTCCACGCGGATCTGATTCCGGTCGGCGGTGTCCTTGTACCGGTCGATGGCGTCGCGGATTTCGCGAAGATCGCGGCGCAGTTCCGTCTCTTTCTGTCGAATCACCGTGAACTTTGCGATGGGCAGGGCGGCGGAGGAGAGAATCAACAGAATCGCGCAAGCAATGATCAATTCGA
>Ga0210409_10000320_pt1 | contig 89936 bp, 77 predicted proteins | sample IncBWH17MmetaG_FD_161649 | JGI IMG/M metagenome (GOLD analysis project Ga0210409, IMG submission 161649) | Forest soil microbial communities from Barre Woods Harvard Forest LTER site, Petersham, Massachusetts, United States - Inc-BW-H-17-M | ecosystem: Environmental > Terrestrial > Soil >... | reverse complement strand
TCTCAAGCGCAAAGCCGCCAATCTCGGATTCCAGATCATCGAAGCTCCCGCAGCGTAGTTTCTGGAGAGCCGAACAATGATCATTATAGGAGCAGATTACCACCCGGGCTTTCAGCAGATTGCGTTTGTGGATACAGACACTGAATCGTACAGAACGAAACCCAGTACGGCGCATTCTCACCGAGCAAAGTGTAAGGCCGAGCCTGCGATCCCAGCATTCCGAGCGCATCCTCCTTGCGCGATGCGGGATTGATGCGGGATTGATGCGGGATTGATGCGGGATTGAGGAGGCCCACCGACCCGATCTACGACTATTTCAAGTGATTTGCTTCCTCAAGTAGCTGTCTTAACTTATCCTCGATAGACTCTATCAGTTTATTCTCTGCGTCAGTGGGAGACGATGCTCCTGCACGCTTCACTGCAGCCAAGGCAATGTTCGCCTCCGCTTGAATGTTTCCAGTGCCAACAATAATCTTAGGGTCGTCAGTATAAGTAATTTTGTTGTCTTCGTCGTAGACAACCACATGGTATTCATACGTCCCCGACTCCTCGACCACCGTCGTCGGTGGACTGGTTCCATCTCTTTCCGACCAAACAATCATTGATACCGGCCTGCCGTTTGGATCGCCGAACGGAGTCCCGTTGGGAAAGAATATGGCAGCAGCATTCTTTGCACCCGGAGTTGTCGCTTTCCATACAACAGTGTCGTTCATATCAACTGCCAGCCGATAAGCCTTGGGGTTGGTGCTTGGAGGCTTGCCCCTCGGAGTAGAGGTGTCAGAGTAAGAAGGTTTAGACGTAATAACATTGATAGTGACGGTGTGAGAAGTCTGTCCAAAGGCGAGCGAGGTCGCTGCTGAGATGCAGAGCACCAGCATGAGGACTTGCCGTTGAAATACCGGAAGGATACTGAAATTCGTTTGCATCGATGCCTCCTTAGTCAATCAACTTCAAGAATGTGGATTAGCGTATAGCGATTACTTTACTTGTACGACACCGACTCGTTTACTAATCGATCAAATTCCGGCTTAGACCGAAGACTCGCCAATTCAGGGTTGGCGAGGAGTTGCTCGCGCGGGTAGCCTGCGCGTACCGACTTCTCAAGCCATTTCAGAGATTCCTGATGCTCCCCTGCGTCCAAATGTACGAGGCAAGCTATGCGAAGAGAGTCCACATCGTTCGGGCTTGTCTGCAAGGCCGCATCGAGATACTTCCGGGCTCCCGCAAGGTCGCCGATGCGCGAATGCCAGAGTGCGAGTGAACTGAGCACGTCAGTGTCACTCGGATTAACCTCCAGTTGTTTTTTCGCGAGGGAAATCGCTTGATTATAGGCCATCCTCGCCTTGTCTGCCTCGCCGCGAACCATTCGATACGCATCGGCCAAATTGCCCCAGTAATCGTACTTCTGAGGGCGCAGCGCAATCGCTTTTTGCGTATACTCCACGTCCTCCTTAAACCGTCCGAGAAAGAAGCTCACGGTTCCTATGTTGGAATAAAGGTCTGGGTCATCGGGTGCGACTTGGAGACCTCGCCGGAAGTATTGATCCGCCATTTCAAATTTTCCCGTGTTGAAATAAGTGTCGCCAACATTCATATAACCCCATACATTGTCTGGGGCAAGCTCCGTGACCTTCCGCCACGCGTCCGCAGCTTCGCCATACCGCGAATGTTTGTTCAGGAAAGCTCCCAGCAGGTTGTAACAACTCCAGCAGGCAGGTCGAATTTCAATGGCGTGGCGAAATGCCTGTTCAGCTTCAGTCGTGCGCCCGAGCGCATCATATGTGTTTCCTAGCCCGAGATAGGCATCCGAATTCTCTGGGTCGATTCGAAGCACGCCTTGGAAAGCTGATACTGCGGCCGGAAAAGCTCCTGTTCGAAGACTTAAATTTCCGATTGCCAACTGTACATCCGGTAGTCGGCTGTCAAGATTCTCGGCTGCTTTTACGGCAGCTTTCGCTTGTTTCGCCCATTGAGGGTCTTTGGTGGCGCTATATTTGTACCAGTAGGCCCGTGCTAACGCAGCTTGCGCCTGTGCGTAATTGTGATCCTCCTTTATCGCACGCTGAAACAGGATGATGGCAGATTCGACATTCTCCAGACGTTCGTAACGCTGCAAGTAGCCGATCCCTTGAAGATAGAAATCGTAAGCCGTAAGAACCGTTGTACCGTGATCCACAAGCTTTTCGGCGTTGCTTCCTGAAGGCTGAATCTGCAACATCCGAAACGCCTTTACGACAACTTGGTCTTGGAGGGAAAACAGATCGTCGGCGGGCTCCGTAATGGTGTCGGTTCGTAGCTGATGCCCAGTTTTCGCATCGATAAGGCTGAGATTGATGCGGGCAGACTGTTCAACCCGTTGCCAGCTCGCGACGAGAACGAGGTTCGCTCCAAACTGAGTTCTTGCTTTGTCGATGCTCGTAATATTCTTCGCCCGTATTTCGGTGGCAGATGGCACCTGCAACGAGGGGTCGTGTGCGAGCTTTGCTGTGACGGTCTCCGTGAAACCATCGCAGTAGACTTGTTCGTCCGACCCGCCCCCGACCGCTGTGAAAGGGAGAACCACAAGGTTCTTTTGGCTTGGAAGATTCAGATCAAGGCCTGTTCCCCACCGATGGCCGTAGCGAACAATCGCAATGCCCAGTACGCACAAGCAGAGCAAAATCCCTATTGCCGCAAGGAGGCGATTTCGGAGACTTAACTTGCGAGTTGAACTTGTGACCACAGGCTCAGTTACCCGCCCGCCAGAGCCGGAATCGCGCTCAAGACGCCTCAGATCAGTTCTCATCTCCGAAGCGTGCTGGTAGCGCAGTTTCCGGTCTTTCTCCAGAGCCTTATTGATGATCCGTTCTAATTCCGGGGGCAAATCGGGATTCAGCCGTACAGGAGGAACGGGTGCCCGGTTCAGGATGGACTCGAAAATCACTCCAGTGCTTTCGCCACGGAACGGCAGCGTCCCAGTTACCATCTCGTATAGCAAGACTCCGAACGAGAAAAGGTCAGTTCGGGCATCCAGTTCCTTGCAGCGGACTTGTTCCGGCGACATGTAAGCGACGGTGCCCACCGCTGCTCCGGGATTGGTCAGATGCTCCTCCAAGCTGACCGTAGATTGCCCTGCTGCCCCAGCCAATCCGACGTTGGTGAGGACGGGCATGACCTTTGCCAATCCAAAGTCGAGAATTTTACCGTGTCCGCGTTTGGTTACGAAAACGTTTGCGGGTTTGATGTCCCGGTGCACAATGCCCTCGGCGTGGGCGGCGTCCAGCGCATCTGCAATCTCAATGCCGAGCGAGACGACTGTTTCAATCTCTATCGGTCGCCCAGCGATGCGATGCTTCAGCGTCATCCCGTCCAAGAATTCCATGACGATGAACGATTGATTCCCGTGTTTGCCGATCTCGTAAATAGTGCAAATGTTGGGATGGTTCAAAGCGGAAGCAGCACGTGCCTCGCGTCGGAACCGTTCCAAAGCCTGCGGGTCTTGGGGTACGTCTTCGGGCAAGAATTTCAAGGCCACGAAGCGGCCAAGCTCAGTGTCCTCGGCCTTGTAGACGACGCCCATCCCACCGCCGCCCAACTTCTCGATGACGTAGTAGTGCGAGATCGTCTGGCCGATCATTTGCAGGAATGCTAGGGCGTGCGGTGTGGTATGTCAATGCACGGGCTTTACCGTCATCTGGGCATCACGAATGGTTTCCCGCGCTTGGTGGACAGATGAAGGAAAAAACCCGCCCAAGCAGGAGCCTCGGGCGGCCAAAACGAACATAGTCGAATTGAAACGTTGCTTAAAAACATACTGCCTTCCGCTCGGCTGGAGGACAATCGCACGTTCGAGCCACGCTCGGCACGTCAGTGCTAGTTAGTCAGATGACCTCGCGAAAGGGTGGATTACTTGGGCAAAAAGTATACGGCTAACGAGTGGTGCCGCCATGTTCATGGCTTTTTCCAGTCGGTCAAGGAGTCTAATTCCTTTAAAATCGCCTGCAACCTTTGCATCCGCCGTTCTTGACCTGCTGCCGATCCGGGCATCCTCCTGCCGCCCTCCACGTACATGCGGCTCTCTTCACTAATTTGTGCTATTTCTTCTCGCAACTTTTCGATGCGCTGTTTCACGGGCTGTTGCATTGGGATAGGCTAGCAGAGCCTGACGAACGGATCACAATGGCTCGTGCCGAGTCCTGAGGGTAACTTTGGTTCGGAGCCCTGCTCGGACAAGCGACTACACTTGAAACTGTGAGACATTACTCCATCAAGATGAAGCACGGCTCGACCACGTTCACTTGTCCACATTGCAAATACTCCGTCACCACATTGGACTTCATTGCCGAGAACGGCAACCGCCGCACCCAAGCGGCTAGGGCGATGAACCTGCACGCCGCGGCTGTACACAACTGCCCCACGCCCGTGCCACCGAGTGATGCGAGGGTATGGCATGTTGATTAAAGGCCGCATCTCGGCACAAACGGGACCAACGAGGGAAAAATGAAAATACTCCTGATCGAAGACAGCAAGTTCCAGAGGGTCGCTAATGAACGGGCGCTTGTCAAAGCCGGGTACGATGTTATCCAGGCTGGGGACGGGGCCGAGGGTCTCCGCGCTGCTCGCGAGAGCATTCCCGATCTCATCATGTTGGATATGATGTTGCCGAAAGTGTCGGGGCTCGATGTCCTCCGGGCTCTCAAGGGCGACGTGCTCGTAAAGCACATCCCTGTCATCGTCCTGAGCGGTCTTGGTCAAGCGAATGAGTCTAAGCTCACGAGCGAGGGTGCTGCGGCGTTTGTCATGAAATCAGAGAAATCCTTCGAGAACGATTCATTGCTCCTGATTCGAACGGTGGAAAGCGTGCTAAATCAAAGCAAGAATGCAGTAGCCACGGCTTTCTAGCGGCAGAGGATACTGCAGTTCCGCGAGTAGTCACCGCCGCAAATTAGCGCAGCAGAGGAGGAACGGCGAGTGGATGTTCAGCACCGGGTCGAAGCGCGGCTCTGTCCGAGGTTTAAGTTGGATGCAAATCTGAAGATTCATTCTGGCACAGGAGAACTACTCTCAGGCTATGCGCTCGATATCAGCGAATCCGGAATATCTGCCATGCTCCCTATTGAAGTGTCGATGGGTGAAGTTGTGGATTTGGATTTCGAGTTACCACTAGGTCCGGTAAGTATTCGCGCTGTTGTGCGCGAAAGGAATGCCTTTCGCTATGGATTCCAGTTTGTGCAACCCAATGCCGCCCATCAGTTCATAGCGGATGCTTGCAGTTCACTTCCCCCGTGCGATTAGCTCTTTCACCTTTTAGGAGTGATCGACGTGCAAGTGCGCGACACGCAAGCCGAACAAATCCCGCACTGACGGTCGTAGAGCACCCGGTACGGCCGCTTTGCTGCGTGCTTCTCGTCAGGCTTTTCTGCGATGTCCTCGATCGGGTATCCACCCCTGGCAGGAATGTTAGGTCTCACATGAAGCAAAGGTCAATCACAACGCAGAATAAAGACTATTCCAGCTTTGCGTACTCCGCCGTCGCTTGCTTCAAGATGGGGATGTCATGGGCGTGATCAGAAGCGGGGAGCAGGAAGTGCGGAGCCGACCCTCACAATCCAGTCGATAAGTGAAATAGAGATGTTTGCGGAACACCTGAAAATGTGATGTTCGCGTGTTCCGATTGAGATAGGTAGCAGCTCCAAATTCATCGGCTTTTTGGAACAGCTAAGGACTGTCCCTCTGCTCTATCTGGCAAAACAGCTCACATCTAGAATATCCCCTGAACCCCAAGCAGCACTCGACCCGGAACTGTTAAGGTTTATCAGCCCCACAGAAGTCGTCGCGCCAGGGGTTGCCCTACACTGGAAGACGCTGGAGCTGTAGGTGCTGATATCAGTGCAGGTGCAGTTCCACCCAGTGGGTGCTGCTGGTAAAGTAACATAGCCGAACTGAGCGGTACCGCCGGTTCCAACATAGACGGTGAAGGCCGCTGTTCCATTGCTGTTCCCGGTCACTACAGCGCCAGAACCGAAGCCCGACGCAATGGTGGGATTGGCTGCGCTTATCAAGAGCCGGCCGTTTAATTGTATGAGTCCGGCACCCGTCCCGCCCACGTTGAGAACGCCGTACTCTAAACTGCCATAACTAACACCAGCGGTTACATCATAGAAAGCGAGCCCCGCTTTGTAGGTGTCGTGGACCGAGGTGATGTTAGTTCCGGGCACATCATAGACAACGTCAAACTGGGTACCTGTCTCACTTCCGGCATAGAATCGTCCGCCGTTGATAATTACAGCGGCCGGTGAACTAGTGTTGCTGTTTTGAATGAACGATGAACGTCCTGCCCCGTTTCCATCTTCCTGAATATCGGTGCTGTCAAGTTGCACGTTGCATTGACCACAACTCGAACCGATAGTGATGAAAGGTGTACTCGACGGGGCGAACGGATTCTCCAAGTGGCTTCCGACGAAGCGAAATCTTTGTCCCGTCCCAGTTAGGTTTACACCGCATCCGTCGAGCGAAACGCCAATGAACTCCATGTCGTAGGGACTGTTTGACTGGGAGGTGTCAACACAATTTGTGACTTCAGCGCTTTGCATGGATAGAAGCCCCCCAATGAATTTATTTTCCTCATTCCCTGGGTTCTGGCCGACGGCGCTAGTCAGGTTCAGGTTTTTTCCGTTGTCGCCGATGTCGTCGTCGAGAAAGGTGTTCAAGAAGGCGTACACTCCGCCTAATTGAACTCCCACGCCAAACTTTGTAATTGCATTCTCTGCGAATACGTGCCCGATACAGGACCCAGTGCCGCTGCCGCAGACCAGTCCAATCGCTGACGAACTGGAACCTGGCCCAATTAAGGTGCAACCTTCCATGCCCGACGCGCCAGTCCCGCCATCGTTGAATGTAAAAGCAGTCCCGGTTGTTGGAGTAAAGTTAAGCTCAACCGCGCCATTAGTGATGGGGATCCCATTTGTACTTCCGCCGCAACGGAGCTTGATCGGCGGGCCGGAAAACGCAACCTGGCTGGTGAGCTTCCAAGCACCGGGAGCTATTTGGATTACACAGCCCGCGGAAATGCCGGTCGAAGGGCAGTTTGCATAGGCAGCGGTAATTGCCACTCCCAAATCCAGCGCACATCCGGCATTTGATCCGCTGGTGGGGCAGAATTGATCAGCATACCGAACGCCCTCCAGATTCCGAACGTGGAGATTCGTTGTCGCCACAACGGACGTAAGGTCAATCGGCGCCGAGTTCACGACGATGGGAGAGTTCTTAATGTCGGTGGCGCTATCAAACTCTGCAATCGTGCCAGCCGTTCCTCCAGAAGTGGTAACTGTGGACGGTGGAAGAACGCCGCGCTTACCCGAACCTACGGCGGTCGCTGAATTCCTCGCGCCGCTGCTCGAATCGCCGGCGTTTGCCTGCATAAAGGCTGACGCTGGTAAACCGCCCAAAGTGTCCGCGTCCACAGCCTTCAAAGCATAGGGCACACTGGCCAGCAAGACCCTCGGCTGTTCTTGCTCGCCCGGTAGCTGCGTTGTCATTCCCAGCCATCGCGGCTGGCCGGAGGCAAACAGTTCTGCCGGGATTCCTGTGCTCTTTTTGTCGCCGAGAAAAACGGTGTAGCGGCCTTGCGAGAATTGGACATTCTGCGTCTCCTGCCAGAGTGGCACTCCGCCGGTTTGCTCGCTATAGATGGCAAAAGTGATGCCCACGATGTTGGTTAGCAAGTTCCCGGAAGCATCCTTGAGCAATCCACTGAACTTCACCAGACGCGGCACACCTGGGGAGACGCTTGCGTTGCTTGTTCGAGTTGCCTGCCCGAAGGCGAGTGCTGAAAGTGTGAGTGACAGAAGAGCTGCCGACAAAACTCTGAGGAAAGAGAGGTGGTTCTTCATGGCTAAGGCCTCCATGGCTGACATCTGCAGTTGAATTTCTCCCTGGGATCGGCCCGACTACGCGACAAATTGCGACAGGAACCTTTTTTGGCGGCGAGCGAATCGTACTCACGACCCTTGACACACCAACGATAGAAGAACCTCGGCAATCCCTTCGCCCACTCGATTGGCGCTCGACCGTCAGGACAAAACTAATTGCGGGAGATATCAAAACATGATTCGCATTCCTAGAGAAACAAAATCTACCTTGTTACGAAAAAAGGACGGTGGGAGCTGCTGCTGGAGGCTCAACCCATGTCTAGTACGGAAAGTGGAGCGTTGATCCCTGCCTACACCGGCGCACCAAATTGGCCAAAGCGAAGAATCCCTTTCGGAAAATGTAACGACCCGAGTTTTACACCAGTTACTTTGCAAATCATACGGGCCTGCTCAACCACATACAAACCCGTGCATCGACGTAATCGCCAGTCATCTAGGGGATGCGGTGTGTACGGTCTCGCGACGGATGAGAATCCAACGACGACACCGCCGCAACGATCGCACGGCATCGGTGTTGTTGGTAGCTCACTTGGGGGGTGTAGCACCTGAGCAAGATTCCGTGGAAACCATGATGGGCGATCCTATAGGCATGTTCGGCTGATTCCCAGCAGAAGACCAATCTTCCCCACGAGTGCCCGAATTGGCGATTTCTTTCTGGTCTACCTCGTAGACCCAGGGGTGCTCAACTCTGGATCTGAACAGACATTGTCGGAACGATACCACAGTTCGCAAAGGGTACTGATGGAACTTGTCCGATTTCCGGGCGGGGCGGTGGTATTAGGCGGCGACTTGTTTCAGAAAATTAGCACAGCCAGAATTCAGCCAATCCTAGTACTTATTTACTCTTGGGCTGTCTCGTAAACCCCATCTGCGGCTGGTGGAAATCGTTTGCAAAACCTCGCACGAAGCGTGGCGTCGCAACATTCCTTCCCTGTCATTTGTCCGGTTTTCGTAACTAAACGCAAGAAAAGTCTTGCACCCAGGTCACTGCGGTATACAAAGACCAGCTTCAGTAGCGTGTCTTTGACACAGTCACAAGTCTGGAGATGACACCATGAAACTCTCAAAAATGCCCTTCGCCTCTCTACTGGCAATCGTGAGCCTGTGTTCGCTAGCTCATTCTAGCGTGCAATCGATCATCAATGCCGCCTGCAACGGTTCAACATCTGGAGCGGCGGTGCTCCAGGCTGGTATCTACCCTCAGACAGCGACTGTGACACTGCCATCGAACTGCGCACTGTACATCAACAATGCCAGTATCACTGCCTCGTCTTCATTGGTCGGCGACTTGCTGTCCTCAACAAATACCTCGAATGTGCGCATCGTCGGACCTGGAACGCTAAACGCAGCTGGAGCAAGCACGTCGGCACAAAGCTTTCCCCTGGAGTTCTTTGGTGTAAGCAATGGCGGGATTACCGATCTTCAAATTATGGGGTCTAACCAAGGAGGCTTGAACCTCTGGGGAGTATCAAGCATCAACGTTCGCGGCATCACATTTTCTGGACTTAATCACACCCCAGGTGCAAGCAGCCCCGCGATGGGGATATTTAACTGGGTGTCTGCCCACCCAACCCAAACCAGTTCGGACGTGGACGTAAGCCCGAATCAGATGCAACGGTGTCCCCGGTGAAGGCTGCATATATAGTGACGGCAACTATAACCATTCAGGGACGACGGGGCAGTACAACGGCCTGGTGAACGTGTCTGGCACACAGGTAGTATTGGTCGGGGACGACGGTGTAGAGTTCGACACACAACCGGCAGCATTTCAGACACCAGCTGCGCAATCAATTCTCTGCCGAATCAATGTGTTTTGATCCGGCAGACCAGCCGAGTAACAGTGAGCAACACGACTTGTGCGGCTGGCACCTCTGGTCCCGCGTATTGTGTGGAAGTTGCGCGCTTCGCAACGGCGGACGATGGTGTTGACGCTGTCGTAATTAACGCAACCAGTGCATGGGGAATGATCGGTCAGCCGGATAGCGGTGGGATCGTAATCCGGAATGTCGACACCTCTAACAGCGTCACCAATATCGTAGTCGATGGCGTCACGATGTCAGGGTCCAACGGACATGGAATCTATCTTGAGGGGCCTGGGTCCACAGGCGCATCCTTCGAGCATTTCGTTTTGAGTAGTGTCGTCTCTCACAGCAACGGAGGAGACGGCATCTTGATTCAGTATGCGCAGGATGTTCAGGTAAATGGCGGGATCGGGTACGATAACAATCAATCGACTGCCTTGTGCGCCACGAACTACACTTCTGCACTGTACGTCAGCAATTCGAATGACGTGGTTGTAACTGGGTTTCGCGCTTTTGACGACCAGAGTTCGAAAACGCAAATGCCATGGGCTAACGACAGATTCTGGCACCAATAGAACAACGGTCAGGGGGGCGGACTTACGTGACGACCTTGAGATTAGTGCTGGCGTGCACAGCGCGGGAACAAACGATTCGATCTGCTATCGAAATCTCGCGAACTCGGGCAAGTGTGTTGGCTTGACTGGATTCTGACTTCTAGTGCTAGTTAAACCTAGTTAACTTTTAGGAATGGCGTGTGGGAAGGGCATTCAGATCGGTGCGTCCACTGTCACATTTGAGTGTCGGATTGAGCTTCGGCGACGACCCTTGCACTTACTGCCGCGATGGCTTCCGAAATACTCCTCAATAAGCTGCTTTCTCCGCGAGAGGCGATAGCGACCGCACATCGGGAGATTATGGCAGATCGCTGGAGCGTTTGGTGTGCGAGGAGGGTTTGCGCCCAGCGCAGATGCTGAACATTCCAAGCCGCCGAATTGGCTCAGGTAAGCTTCGAATGCAAGTTGGCCGAGAGCTACAATTTGTGCCGCGAGGACGTTGTCCAAAATCCAGACAAGATTTAATCACTCCACTACCGTTTTCTATTGACATTCGCAGGGCCATCGCATAGTTTGCTTCGCATATCAGCGAAAGGGATTCGTCTGAGGGGGACGACGGATTCTCAGTTCCGTCTGTGTCTGTGATCCTTGTCGCTGCTTCCCTGGAATTTAGACATGTTGTCGCGGGCTGTGATCGTACCTGCGTCGCGCAAGTGCGCACACAGGATAGGGTCCAAGACTGAAGAAAATTCAGGAGGAACCATGGTTTGGTCAGTGTACAGGCTCTCCCTGTGTAAACGGCGATGCGAAAGCTGTGTCAGCTACTCTTTGGGCCCAGAAAATCTGCTGCCAAATCCGAGCTACATCGGACCAGTCAGGAAGACCCAAATCGGGGACGCGTTCCTCGACAACAGGGCGGTCGTGACGGCTGGTTCGATGAAAGGGCCCTTTGTTCTCACGCTTCTACTTTTGTGCCTACTCTTCGCATCACCAATCTGGGCCCAGGATTTTGACGGAAACATGGGTTTTCCCCAAACGGAAAGCTTTGCGCCGGGCGGTGTGGATGTTGTGAACGAGGGCAACATGAACGTCCACATCACTATTCCTGTTATTCACAAAGCAGGTATAGGGCGCCCGTTCGCGTTTAACCTCAACTACGACAGTACATTTTGGCAGTTGAATGCAGATGGAAACGCATGGATTCCCGCGCCGATCCTCCCGGGTACATACGGTTGGAAGTACACATTTGAACTGGCATATGGGTACATCAGTTATGAGATGGTACCTTATGGAACCTGCCAATTCGGAAATAAATTTTACTTAACCTACCATGAGCCTCAAGGCACAGCGCACTCATTCGGCGTAGCGTACCTCGGTAAAGGTTCGGGATGCATACTATCTAAGACGGTAAATTCGACTGACGGTTCGGGATACACATTGACGGTCAATTGGGGGATGTACCGTCCTTCTGTGAGCGGTTTCATGGACAGGAGCGGTAATGTTATCTCGGTTCCGCTGTGCAGCTCGCAAAACGGCTGCGCGGTTGGACCGGCAAGTATCACCGATCCAAATAACAACAAAAGCTATACAAATGATGGATTAACTTTTTACGATACGCTGGGCCTGAACGTCTTGACGGCAAACGAGACGGTTGGGGACCACACCACTCCCATGACACTCACGTACACGGGAGGAAACGGTTCGCAAAAGTACACCGTGAATTACTCGCCGGTAACTATCTCGACAAACTTCAACTGTAATGGCATCGCTGACTATTCGCAACACCAGGTTGACCTTGTCAGCAGCATTGTGCTTCCAGCGAATGGCGGTTCGTACACATTCGGCTATGACGCGGAAGGTCGTATCAACTCGATGACGCTTCCGACAGGAGGTGTGATCAGTTACGCGTATTCAGGCGTGCGTTGCGCCGATGCAACTGCCACGAGCGTCACGCGAACAGTGACCCTCGGAAGCAGCCACAGCACCTGGACATACAGCAGCGACAGTAACGCTCAAGGGAGCGGCACTACCACAATTACTGATCCGGGGCAAAATCAGACGACTGTCAAGTTTCAGTTTTACACGCCGATTCTGAGGAAGATCTATCAGGGTTCAGCTACCGGAACACCCTTAGAGCAGATTACTTGGTGCTATAACAATGTGGCCCAGCCGTGTAGTACACCGTCAGGCCTGGGACTTGGGTCTCCGGCATTGCCTGCTTTAACGGTTCTGCGCTCTCTTAATGGTGGAAGCAGCGATATGACAGTGACTTATTACGGCCTGCATCCCCTTTGGTTGCCAACAGAGGTCGACTCCTACGACTTTGGAGCCTCTTCGCCGATGCGGAAAGTCATTACCGCCTACGGAAACTACGCGAGTGGAACCACCTGCAACCCGTTTACTGGCAACATTATCGACCGAATCTGCTACACCGATGTCGAAGATGGCAACGGAACAGTGTTTGCGCAATCGACAGATCAATACGACAGCAAGGGAAATCTCACGATGCTGGGCAACTGGACTGGTAGCACCACGCTCAACACGATCTATACGTACTATTCGAACGGTGCGCTGAAAACCGTTCAAGACCCGAATGGCGCCACAACCACGTATTCAAGCATGACATGCGGCGGCGGCGCATTCCCACAAACAATCAGTGAGCCGTTAAGCCTGTCACGATCCATGACATGGGACTGTGATGGTGGTGTCGTGAAATCTATCACAGACGAAAACGGCGAGCCGACCACATATGATCACACTGATGAATTCTGGCGCACAACTGCCGTAACTAACCAAGGTTATCCGGCTACTAATTTCAGCTATCCCGATGCCAACGACTTCGAGAGTTCCATGATTTTCAACAACTCGACTTCGACCGTGGATATCACAACCACAATTGACGGAGTGGGTCGCCCGATTCTGCGTAAGAAGGCGACTGATCCGAACAAGGATGGGTTCGATTCCGTCGGGTATCAATACGGATGGAACAGCACGGGGGCGTTTAGGCAACAGTCGTTGCCATACTCGGGATCGCCTGTTGCGTGGACAACTACCCAATACGATGCACTAGGCCGTCCGTCTACCGTGACCGACGGCGGGACTGGCACGGTGACGTATACTTATACGGGAAACGATGTTCTTCAGACCGTATCATCGCCGAGTGTGAAAAAACAACTTGAATACGATAGCCTGGGACGCTTAACCTCGATCTGCGAGATCACAGGTGTCAGTGGCAGCGGCCCCTGCGGCCAGAATCAAGCCGCCACTGGCTACCTGACCAAGTACACGTACAACGCCCTCGGCAATCTGCGAACCGTCACACAAAATGCTCAACCCGGAGAAATCGGGGGAACGCAGACGCGCACCTACTATTACGACGCCTTGAGCCGACTTACTAAGGAAATCAATCCTGAAAATGGGACGACGCAATATTTCTGGGATGCGACGACAACGAATTGCGCTGGAGGCTATGCCACGCCGGGTGATCTGGGAACCATGCTGGACCAGGCAGGCAACTACACCTGTTATGGTTACGACGCTCTTCACCGACTTCAAGGCTTTAGTCATGCTACCGGGCACAATTGCACGAGCTATGTATTTGACGCCGCGCAAACCGGTTGGCCTCCGCCGAGCGGCAGCAATCCCCAAAACACCAAGGGGCGCATGATAGAAGCTTACACAAACAGCAACTGTGATGGTCAGACCAGCATTGTGGCGGATAGATGGTTCAGCTATTCCCCGCGTGGCGAGGTCACAGACATATACATGGACACCCCAAATTCCAACGGTTACTACCACATCGCGAAGCAACATTGGGCAAACGGTTTTTTGTCGCAATTGAGCGGGCTTCCGGGGGTCCCGACCATTTCGTACGGTGTGGACGGCGAAGGCCGGTGGAATACCGTGTCGGCATCAAGCGGGCAAAACCCGGTGACGCAAACCACGTACAATGCGGCAAGTCAGGTCACTTCCGTTACCTACGGTTCCAGCGCTTCCGATACAGATACCTATCAATACGATCCCAATACCAGCAGAATGACGCAGTACACCTTTGCCGTGAACAGCCAATCGGTTATCGCCAAACAGGCCTGGAATGTGAACGGTACCTTGAAATCCTTTCAGGTTACACAGGATCCATTCAATGCAGCAAATGTTCAAACCTGCACTTACGGATATGATGACTTGGCGCGGGTCAGTAGCGCCAATTGCGGCAGCGTTTGGTCGCAGAATTTCAGCTACGATGCCTTTGGCAATATCAGCAAGACCGGCAGTTTGACATTTCAGCCGACCTATAATTCTGCGAATCAATATCAGTCATTGCCCGGATGTACACCCAAGTACGACGCCGATGGGCATCTGACGGATGACAGTTTCCACAGTTATCAGTGGGATGCAAATGGTCATGTCACTTTTGTGAGCTCCTCGGCATGTGTACCCCAAGTTCCACCCACGTCCACCATGACCTTCGATGCCTTCGGCCACATCGCAGAGGTCAATCAACAGAACTGGTTAGGGCAGTTCTTGTACGATGAAAATGGTCTTGAGCTGGGTGACTCCCAAGCGCAAGGACAAGCGTTTGCCAAAATTCCATTGCCAGGAGGGGGAACAGCGATTTACAGTGGTGCGAATCTGCAAAGTTATGGACACGTGGATTGGCTGGGCAGTTCCCGTCTGACCTCGACTCCACAGAGAACCGTGACTGGGGAAAACGCACGTGCCCCGTTCGGCGAGCCTTACGCAGTGTTGAATGGTGTCCAAAATCAGAGCTATTTCGCGAGCTTAGATCAAAACATCTCAACGGATCTGTACGACACACAGAATCGCGAATACCATCCCAACCAAGGCCGCTGGATCAGCCCCGACCCGGCGGGACTGGCAGCGATAGACCCGACCAACCCGCAGTCCTGGAATAGGTATGCCTACGCCTTGAACAATCCACTGTCCAATACGGACCCGACCGGCCTATGGTGCGTTTGGGAGGATGGGACTCATGACGACGATCCAAGCATGGGTGGAGCTTCGTCTGGCGATTGCACTGACCAGGGCGGTCACTGGGATAACTTCGATACGATTACCGGGATTTTTCAACAGAATGGTATCGTGACCCAAATCAACACAATCGACGGAAACTGCACTACGTCCGACTGCGGAGCAGGCGGGACCCTCCAACAGTTCGACCAAACGCTGCAATCGTATTCCATCTTGCCGAGCGAACCCAGTTGGACTGGAGACTTCTTAGGTTCGTTGTTCGGCGGTTTCACTCTGGACTTCGGCCCCGGCTCGTGTCTCGGTGTGGCTGTCAATGCGATGACGCCTGCCGTCGGTGCCGTCAACAGTGCGGTCAAGAATGCCCAGAAGTACGGACCTCCTATAATCCAATCCCTTCCCGGAACCGCCAGTGCTGTTAGCCAAGGGTTGTACGGCTTGGCGGGTTACGCGCAGCAAATGAAAGCTCCAGCCCAAGACGTTGCGACGTACACGGCAGCGGCCGCAGGGCTAAATATTGCTGCAACCAATGTTTCTGCATGGGGGACTGCAGCTCTCGCCAAGGTGCCCGTCGTTGCCGGCGTTGCATTCGATGGCGCGCTCCTCTACGGCATAATACAGGAGGGCAAGGCGGCGCTGAGCGGAAAATGTCACTGAGACTGCCGTCAGGCCTATTTTTCTTGATGGTCTTACTGGCGCAAATTGACTCGCTCTAGGCTGGAGAACCGAAGATGTCCGAGATAGTTGGGAGGCCATCGCAAATACCCAAAGGTGGGGTCAAGAAACTCCTGGACCGCCTCTTGCTGGTCGGCGCAGCGTTGCTGGTTATCGTAATAGGTGGAAGTGGATTTCTGCTGGCGGACAAGTATCATATTGATTCCGTTTGGGTGCTCTTGGCGTGGGTATCTGTAGGTTTTTTTGCGGGAGTCGGATGGGATTACCGCGCCCAGTTCAGATCGATGCCTTTCAGTTCCTTCTTTGTTGCGTGGCTGTTGCTACATCTCGTGATATTCGTTCTTGTGGTCAGTCGGTTCGGGTGGCTCTACTGGCTGGCAGCTCTGTTTCTGGAGTTGTTTTTCTTTTACGCGACCGCCGAATTGTTGTTCGGTCTGAAACCACCGTTGCGCCGTCGCCGAGGGCGTCAAGCCTGAGTCAGCCCCCACAGCTTAGCTTGGCCTGATCAGCCCGTCCGCCACCGATTCGCTGTGGAGAAACGGGGAGGATCAAAAGCTGCGCCGCCTACGGCGTCGGGGGGTAGGGGAGACACGTCACCCCGGAACGGGTGCTGCGCAGCAACCTGCGGTTGCTGTGTGTGAACTTGTTGAAAGCAGAGCGGCTAAGAGTTCTACTGGCTATTGAACGTCATTCCTCAACAATCGACGAATGAGATCTTGCAGGTAAATGCACGCACCTACAACTATCTCGCGACTGCTCTACCTCGGGGAATTCAACTCGGTCCGAGCCGTCCGTTTATGCGTGGCGAGCGGCTCATCGAGGGCGGCATTCGTAGCCGCGGTGGGGTTTCTTCGGGACGGTGCTATGGCCGCTGGGACGATGTCCAGAACCGCTACCTCGGCCTGAAGTTCAACATAAAAGGAAAGACACATTTCGGCTGGGCGCGCCTAAACGTGAAATGCAGTACGTTGCATCGCAAGGTCACGGCCTGGCTAACTGGCTATGCCTATCAGACCGTGCCCAATAAGCCCATCGTCACAGGCCAAACCGGATCAGTCGAGATCGAAGGTCAGTCGCCTTCCGCAGCGGTCAGCGCGCCCGCCCAGCAATCGGCTACGCTTGGCATGTTAGCGCTGGGAGCGCCGAGACTGTCGATCTGGCGGCGCGAGGACTCTGCGGTCGCCACACTTGAGATGAATTAATCTCACGACATCCGATAATTGGCGATAAATCGCCATATCACTCATTGACCGGGTCGTGAGCATTTTTAATCGAAGCAACCTCGGTATCGCCCCTTACTGGATTACTGGAGTTATCGGCTTAGCGTTCTTCAGGAAGCTCGGCACCTGGCGCCCCGAATGTCCCAGGTTCGGGCGAGTCGCTGCCCTGGCTTGGTCGTCTGCCCTCGCGAAGTTGAGTGCGTCCTTCACGCGCTGCCACCCTTGCGGCGTCAGTTCCGCCGACTTCGTCGAAGAGAGCTTCCCGGATTTCCTAGTCGAACTCGTTGTGGATTGCATCGAGCTTCTCCTATGTGTGGCGCCAGCTAATGGAAGTTGGCGCGGTCAATCATCGAATCAACTCATTCTATTCTTCGCCGACCGACTCGCACTCATCGGCAAACGCGCTAGGCGCCGCCGAACTGACAGCCAGGATTCGCTTTGCCACAGGCTTGACCGTGCTGTAGGCCGCCATGAATTCAGGCAGGAATGCAGCTTCGTCGAACATCACCCCATAGGGGTGATACACGCGGAATTGGTTGGCTCCCTTGGGAACTCCGATGATCTCGCTTCCGTTCGCGCGCTTCAGGTGCGTCGTGTTGTCCACGACTAAAGGGTTGCGCTCCTTCATCCAGTCGTCTGTCGCAAGTAGAGGATGCGGCAGTAGTTCACTAACTCGATGACCTTGTCCTCTTTCTCGGTCTGCATCACCCACTGGATTTTCGGGAACCACTGCGTCATCCAGGAGATATACCCGCATGACAGCCACGAGGTCATCATTTCCCGCGACTTGGGGATAAACAGAAGATCTTCGCTCAACATCTTGTCGGCAACGTCTACGAAGAAACCTTTCTTCGGGAAGCGCGCGATCGGATTGGTTCCTTTCTTGAGCCAGTGGGTGTCCTCGGTGTACGTGTACTCGGTGAGCCACAGCAGCGGTCCTGCCTCGAACGAAGCAATATTCTGCCCACAACGTTCCCAGATTTTGTCGCGCACTTCTTGTGCCTGCCGTGCCTGCAACATGGCACGTGCCGCCGCCCTGGATTGCGGTGATCCCAGGGGAAAGTCTGCTGGCTTCAACTTTGTCGCGGGTCGTCGCTCTTGTTCTCCATTTCCGTTCAACGGTTTACGCTCCATTTGATCCTCATCGACTGTCTTCCTGAGTTGCGCCTACGGTCGTCTCGAACCAATCCGGCAAAGTACCGTCCTTTGCGTAACGGTCCATCTCGTCTTCACTCATCCGCTCGAACAAAGCATTCAAGTTGACGGTTTCATGACGCTCGACCCACTCGCCGCGGCTGTTGATTCGGGCGTAAGCACTGATCGCGCTCACGACCGCGGCCGCGTTCACTTCGACGTCCCCCGCATTCTCGATAATTCGCTCCAGGGCGATACGAACATTCCGGCGCCGCTTCTCCATCAGACCGAAAGCATTTGCGTGGCGATACACCGAATCGCGACTGACTGAGTATTCGGTTGCAATTTTTGACGGGCTGACCCAGTTGACGAATTCCCTCTCGACCTCTTCCCGCTGAGGGTGCGAGCAGATCTTGCACTGATATTCGTGCCGGCCCTGATTGACGGGCTTCCCCGGGCTCCTCTTGTTTTTTTCTTTTTTCATGGTCATTAGGCCTCGTCCAGCCGGATTGGCAGGTATAAAAGTTGGGGCTCAGCAACGAAGATACCCGCAGCCCTGCGGATCGTTGCCGAAGACTCTGGTGGCATCTTTGGCATTTCTGAGTCGAGCTATCGAGTTGGCAGGCCCCGCTTCGGTTTTTTCCGGCGTGCCCTCACGGCCTTAGCGGGATACTTGGAACGATTGGCGGTGGCTATGGTCTTGAGGGGGCGCTTTCCACCGATCTGACTGTCCATGCGCTCGATGGCCATCATGTACTCGGAAATGTTTGCTGGGGATGCAGCGTGAATTCCTTTAGGCATCTCGAGTTGTGACTCTGGGATCCGGCCCCTGGAAGCAGTCCGAGCGAGTAGATTCTGCTCAGGACGACGCTTGCTTTTGCCCCTGGTCATCTGCTATCTCCTAATCGTGTATGACAGTGTCTCTTGACGACGTTTTCTTGACTACCTGAATGGGCTTGGAGGACCGTCGGCGAGCTCACCAAATTAGCTTGATGGCAAACTGAATCTGCCGCGAAGTTGTAGTTGTCGAGCTTAATAAACCTGCAGCACCGTTTCGTGCTCCAGTGGAATCAAAAATGTCAGTGTTGCTGGGAGAGCTTGGTACGGCGAAATTGGTTCGGTTTAAGATATTGAAGAACTCTGCTCGAAACTGCACATTGAAGGTCTCTGATATTCGCTCAATGGGATTATTCTTAAACACCGAGAAATCGAGGTTTAACAGCCCCGGTCCCGTGAGGATGTTTCTTCCGGCGTTTCCACGCAGGTTAAAGCATTCCGGAAAAGGTACTCCAGGCGGAGGAACACCTGGCGGGTTGGGATCACAGTTAGCCTGCCAAAAAGCTAGCGAGGGTGCGCTAGGAATGGCAAAACATTCGGTCTTGATGTAATGCGTCGGATTCCCGGGGTTGACCAGCGAACTGCAACCCGGGCCGGTCAGTCGGTTTGGGACATCCCAGGGATCGCTGCTATTTAGTCCCAGCGGGCTACCATCGGTGCCAAAAGTAGCAGTGAACGGCAGTCCATCACTGGCCTTTAAAATTGTGCCCACTTCCCAGCCGTTCGCGGCCCAAGCCAAGGGTACCGATTCATAATGCCGGCGTGGCAACTGCCAGGTTCCGCTGAGTACGAAAACGTGTCCCGCGTTGAAATCGGACGGGGCGCGGTTCAATCGAAGATTGATCCACAAGGGGCTCGAGATCGCGTTGGCAAGTGTATCTCCTGCAATGACGCCGGAACTGGTATCGATGCTTCTGCTCCAGGTATATGAACCTTGCATCTGAAAACCATGGCTCATTCTTTTTGTGATGCCTGCTTCGAGGGCGTCGTAATATGAGTCGCCACGCCAGTTCAAAAATCTTATTGCGCCGGCATTCGGGTTTATAGGCGTGCCACTCCCGATCGGCGTCGGCCACAGATACCCGGCTGATGTGAGAGTTGGAATCACAATGTTTGCGTCGTCAGTACGGAACGGCTGATGCACTCCGCGCGAGCCCACATAACCGACGACTGCGGTGAGGTCCGTGGCCAGCTGTCGCTGGACATTTAGATTCCACTGCATCACATAATTTCGACGGGGCTGGTGTTCGACGTAACCGTACTCCAGAGAGGAAGGCCCGAGAAGGCTAAACGCCCCGCCTGGGAACGATCCTGGGGGAAGGTTTGTGGCGAGTCCGATCTTTGTAAAGGGCGCGGGACGGCCGATGAGAAGTACGAACATATACGGCAGCGGCAAGCTATCGTATTGTCCAAAGGCACCATGTACAACCGTCTTCCCGTCGCGCAGCGGATCCCAAGCAAATCCAACGCGGGGTTCGAAATTTCGAAGGGTCGGATTGGAGAAATAAGGGTTGCCGAGGTGAGGGGTCGGATCGGTGATGTTGTACAAATTCGAGATCTTGCCGTGAATTTCATTGGGAACGGTGGCCATTTCATAACGCAGGCCGATGTTCACCGTGAGGTTGGGACGCAAGCGCCAATCGTCCTGCGCATAAAGGCCGACAATGGTCTGTCGAAGTCCGCGCTCCGAAATCAAGTTCGGAAAAGCTGCTGTGAAAACTTGCGGCATGCCAGTGAGAAAGTCAGAAAGAGAACCAAAGCTGAACGCTCCATTTGCATCCGCGATGGGGAATTCATTAAGTTGCTCTCGCTCGATCGCAGCGCCGAACTTCAGCGAATGAAGTCCCTTGGAGAGGAAGGCGTCATCGTAACCTTGAAACGAATTCCACCGATAGCGGAAATTATCCACCGCGCCGACGCCCCCACCAAAGTTTGCCAGCCCACCCACAAATAGTTTAGCCGCGGCGTGTCCAGGGACCGCGCCTAGTGAGAGATCAGCCGCAGCTGGATTGATCGCGGTCGCTGTCTGCTGACCGTCGCTGGCAACCCGGTTGAAACCGAACCGGACAGAGTTAACCAACGCCGGCCTCAAAACGTGAGTTTCCTCAAGGATGAAGGTTTGGCGGGTCGTCAGATAGCTTGCCAGGACAACGTTGTAGGGATCAGGTTGGGTCTGCGGTGTTTTGTCGAACAGGTAGGTCCCGGATAGATTGTCCTTCTCCGAAAACCTGTGATCGACCCGGCCGGTGAAGAAATTCTCGGATGTGATCTGCTGCTGCTGAACAGTGAAAACCCCCAGATCTCCATTGCCGACGAGCGGCCCATTTGGCAAGGCAAAGAGGCGCAAATACTTCTGCGCCCCGGGGTCGACAGTTACTTGGGTAGGGGTACAGGAAGGAGGGGTGCCAGGGATTGAACAAAGCTGCCCACTACGGGCTGCGGGGGAGGGCACGGTGTTAAATGACGTAACACCCAATGATTGTCGGATTCCTTCGTAATCGCCAAAAACAAAAGTGCGATCTTTGCGGATTGGTCCTCCGGCAGCGGCCCCGAACTGATTACGTTTGAAAGGAGGGATGGTGGTATCAAAAAAATTGCGCGCATCCAGCGCGCTATTCCGCAGAAATTCGTAGACGCTTCCATGAAACCGGTTGGTGCCCGACCGGGTCACAGCGTTGACTACGCCACCAGATGACTTTCCGTATTCTGCCGAGTAGTTGGTGGTCAGAACCGAAAATTCTTGAATCGCGTCCACCCCCAGATTCCCGCCAAGAACGCTGCCAGGGCCGCCATTCGCGTAATCATTGAGGCTGACGCCATCGAGACGATAGTTATTCTGCTGGGGCCGCGCCCCTGAGATTGCCACCTGCGAACCATAACCGCGGTTCACATCCTGGAAAGCATGAGTCTGAACCGAAACTACTCCCGGCTGGAGAGTCGCGAGGTCGGTCCAAGAACGGCCGTTTAGCGGGAGTTCGCGCACGGTCGTGGAACTCACTACGGCGTTGATGGCTGACGTCTCCAGGTCAACGGTCGGGCTAGATCCGGCGACTTGAATTGTTTCGGAGACTTTTCCAACCTTGAGAGAAAGATCCAGCACCCGCGACGCGCCCACCTCCAAGGTAATGCTAGTTTCTATACGGGTTGAAAACCCGGTCGCAGACGCGGTGACGCTATAGTTTCCCGGCAATATATTCGGCATGGAGTAGAAACCGGCGGAGTCCGTCATTGCAATGTGGGTTGCGTCGGTCGCACTGTTCTTGACGGACACAGTGACATTGGGGATCGCGGCACCAGATACGTCTGTCACCACCCCGGAAATGGTCGCTCCGGCCACCTGGGCATGACTGCAAATCGACGTGAGCATTCCCAGTGTCAACCATACAAATGCGATAAGGAATACCGGGATCGCACTTGAATTTCCGGCCCGGACCATTGCGCGACTTCCAAGTTTTCTACCCGCCATAGTTCCACCGTCCTTCAGGTGTACCTTCTAAAGCCTTGCTTCTGTCGCCGAATTGGGAGGAAGCTGAACCCAAGTCCTGTGGAAAACCGTTTGGATCCTGGATCCTTTTATCCACAACGTCTGGTTTTGTCAACTAAAATGTGAATAGTTTGCAATCAAAAGAAGCGTTCCACTCTTCCTGAGATCAAGTGGCCCGATTGGAACTCCATCGTTTTTAATGTTCTTGACGGTCTCAATCGAATTGATTAGACTCGCCGAACTGGATCCTGGATCCCTTTACTAAAAAGGGCTCGGGACGAAGGGTCTCATCGAAGCGAGACTTATCCTAGTCTTCGAAAAAGTTGCCAAGGTTTCTGATAAACGCCGCTCTCAAGGATAGATTTGCCCAACACGGGGCCAAAGAACTCGATCTGCTTACGAACCAGAGTATTTAACAAAGTACGCGATCTAAAAGGAGAAATAGTGTCTGACTACGGACTCATTCCAGTAGATTGGGAAGCGCGGTTTAATCCTCAGCGGATGTTACGTGAACGATTGCAGCGAGCGAAAGACGCACTCAGCAATTCAGATCTTGATGCCTTGTTCGTGTTCCGGACTGAGGATGCTCGATATTTAATGGGGTACCGCCACCATCTCGGTCCTGCTTTCATCATGGGGAACGCGGTTACGGTATTGGCACGGGGTCATGAACCAATTCTCTGGTCGATGGACTTTGAGCACTGCCGGCAGCGTATGCCGTGGCTTAGCCCGGATCAAATTCGCCCGCGTGCGAATTTCCGTGAAAAAATCGGAATGAAACGATGGGCCGAGCAAGTAGAGGGTTTGATCGGGTCGCTTGCAGGCAAGCGTGTCGGCATTGACATTTGGGATATCAACATGGAATGTGCTATCCGTCAGGTATTCCCAGCAACCGAATTCGCCGACGGGTATCAGAGCGTGCTCATGCGGGCTAAGGAGATTAAAACTCAGGACGAAATTCATTGCCTCAAGATTGCGAATGCGATTACGGAGGCGGCGCTGGATCGTGCGCTCGAATTCCTCCGTCCCGGAGTCAAAGAATGTGAAGTGCTGGCTGTTGCCTGGCAGACAATGACGGCGATGGGTAGTGAATGGACACAATGTTCGAACATAATCTGTTCTGGTCCTTATACCGCACCCTATCGTCGCTTCACATCCGATCGCATTATTCGTAATGGTGACCTCGTCATACTCGATATCGGTGCGGGTTATAACGGTTATTGGGGCGATTTAACTCGAACCTGGATTTGCGGAAACGTAAAGCCGACCCCGGAAATGCGCGACCTTCACCAAAAGTGCTACGACGCGCTATTCAATGCCGGAAGCAAGGTGCGGCCCGGAGCGACCAACGCCGAGGTTTTCGCTGCGGCCGACCCGTACGTTCTCGACAGCCTGGGCCACGGCTCCGGCGTAAACCCATGGGAAGCTCCCTACTTCAGCCCTGCCTCAAAGGATTCGCCGGTGGTGCTCAAGGAAGGGATGGCTTTTAATCTTGAGCCGTACGCTGGAAAGCCGGGCATAGGAGGCATCCGGCTCGAGAACGATCACATCGTTACCGCCGATGGCGTCGATATTTACACGACATATCCGTTCGATGAGCGGCTGGTAGACAGACTCCATCCGCTGGATACGACCACGGGCCGCACCAGATAATCTTGCACATGGCACGCCATCCATCAGGCTCCGAGCTGCCTTCCTTTCGTCTCGATGGCCGCCTCGCCGTCGTCACTGGTGCAAGCCAAGGCATTGGCCGCGAGTTTGCTCTTGCGTACCACCGTGCAGGGGCAGAAATCATCTTGGTTAGCCGAAACCAGAAGAAGCTTCTTGAGGTGCAGAGGTCTATTCAAGACGGAGGCGGAAAAGCTCACGTAATTTGTGCAGATCTCAGTCGGATGAAAGACATTCGCTCGCTGGAACGATCCGTGGCCAGACTCATCAAGGGTAGAGAGCTCGCACTAGCGTTGGTGAACTGCGCAGGCTTCGGCTTTACCAAGCCCGCGCTCGATGTCACTGAAGAAGATTGGGACCGGCTGGTCGACCTTCATCTCAAGGGTACGTTCTTTTGCTCTCAATTCTTGGGACGTTTAATGATCGAACGCGGGTACGGAAAAATCATCAATCTTAGTTCCACGTGGTCTGGGAGCACCGACGTTGGTAAGAGTGTCTATGGCGTTGCCAAAGCCGGCGCGTCCTATCTCACTGCTGCGCTTTCCACCGAATGGGCTCCTTTCGGCGTTCGGGTAAATGCCATCGCACCCACGGCGACCTTGACCGAAAATACCAGTCGCGCTCTGAGCGAAGATAGGGCGCGTGCAAAACGACTGCTGAGTCGTATCAGACTTGGGCGGTTCGCGGAACCCTCCGACCTGGTCGGCGCCGCTCTTTTCCTCGCGAGTCCCGCCTCAGATTTTGTCACCGGACACACTCTGTTTGTCGATGGAGGATGGCACGCCGCGAGTTAACTGATCAGCATGTAAGAAATCTCTAAATGATCGAAGACAAAAATCGCGTTCAGTTAGCGGACCCTCGGGAACCGCCCTCATCCGATCGGCCCGGCATTCGCCCAGTGGCGATTGCGATGTATTGCGTGCTCCTGGCTTCCTATGCGGTAAATGCAGCGGATCGCCAGCTTTTTCCGCTTCTTGCCCATGACGTACGTCAGGAATTCGGTTTTTCACTCGCGGACACAGGCCTTCTTGCGACGATTTTCACTATGGGCTTGGCGGTGGCAGGATTGCCGACCGGGTATCTGCTAACACGTTTTTCCCGGAAAATCGTACTCCTGTTGGGCATCGCGATCTTTTCAACTGCCACTGTACTCATCGTGGTCTCGTTCCACTACTGGGACATGCTGATCTATCTGGCCGCCACCGGTATTGGCGAGGCAATGCAGTTAACGGTAATGATAGCCATTGCCGCGAACTACTTTGTGCGGCACCGTGCCGCCGCAATCGGTTCAATGAATGTTTTTTTCGGCATCGGCGCATTCAGCGGCCCAATCTTGGGCAGCATGTTGCTCGCTACTTATCGAAGCTGGCGTGTCCCGATGATCGTATTTGGTCTTGCCGGCTACTTGATGATTGTGTTGATTGCACTAACCGTTCGTCCTTGGTTCAGTGAGACTCATCGCGCCCGGGACGCTCGAGCAGATCTTCGTGGCGCACCTGTCCTCCTGAACAGGAATACGGTGATTCTCACGGTTTTGAGCGTGATTGGCGGTCTCGTTCTTTACGGTTTCACTGGGATGTATCCGACTTATCTTCGCGAAGGACTTCACTATTCACCGAAGATGGCGGGAGTTGTTACCAGCTTCTATGGGGTCGGAGCCCTAACCTCGATTGCCGGCGGGTGGCTGGGTGATCGCTTCTCCCCGAGGGTGGTTCTAAGTTCAGCATTCTTCTGCATCGCTGCCCTTGGATACCTCTGTTTCCACGGCTCACATACGATCGTGCCTCAGGCCATTATGACATTCGCATACGGCGCGATTGGCAGCGGCACGCTTTACGTCAATTTAGCCGGCTATCACGTTAAAGCGGTGCGAAGCGGCCTCGCCAGTCGCGCATCGGGTATGTTTGTGACGAGCCTTTACGCCGCTGCCGCCGCTGCCGGCTATCTAATGGGTGGAATTGCTGGCCACGCCGGATGGGCGGTAGCGGGAGAAATTCAGATTTCACTCCTGTCATTAGTAGCGGGGAGCATCGCGTTCGCGCTACGACCCAGCCATATGTCTGTATAGTTGGTGCCGGAAATTGTTACTTCGCGAGTTCGCGATTGATCAGCCCGTAAGGCTTGTCGCCTCTAAGGCAAGCGAGGACCTGCGCAATCGCCCGCGCTTGCAAAGTCTCACGGGCTTCGATGCTCAGCCAAGCTGTGTGCGCTGTAACGACAATCTTGGGGTGTTCTGTTAGAGCGCTTCGCATCGGTGGCACTGCCGATTCTGCGTCCACCACATCAAGGCCGGCGCCGAAAAGTCTCCCAACATCGAGTGCGGCGATGAGTGCAACTTCGTCGATCAATCCACTACGCGCCGTGTTAATGATCGAGGCTGAGCTTTTCATCTTTGCGAACGCGGCTTCCCCGAAGATATGATGTGTTGCCTCATTTAGCGGTGCGTGAAGCGAAATAAAGTCCGAGGATCCTAGCAGGGTATCGAAAGAAACGAGTTCTGCGCCCATCTCGCGACACCGAGCTTCATGCAAATAAGGATCGTAGATCATGACGCGCATGCCAAGTTGCGATACCTTGCCGGCTAAAAGCGAGCCGATTTTCCCGCAGCCCACCAAACCACAAACCTGCCCGCGCAATCGATGCAGGGGTGGCATGTTGGAGATCGCCCACCGCTTTTCCTGGGCCAAAGAAATGGCCGGGATCATTTGGCGGCTAAGCATGAGTAGCAACGCCAGCGCGTGGTCTGAAACTTCGTCAATGCAATAATCTGGAACATTTGCCACCATGATGCCGTGCCGGGTGGCGGCCCCGATGTCAATATTGTCGACCCCAATGCCATAGCGCACGATGATGCGGCAACGCTTCATGGCTGCTATTACCCGCTCTGTGATTGCCGCTCGGGCAGTAAGCACGCCGTCCGCGTCCTTGCACATGCCAACAAGTTGGTCTTCGCTGCCAATTTGACCTACGAAGAGCGTGCCGCCTGATGACTCGACTCCGTGCCTTTCCTGCTCGACATCCGGGAAGCGGTGATCGGTAATAACGACTTTCACTTTCCTCCGTTAAACTGTCTTTCGATAATGATCATTTGATTGGTGGTCCGATGCTATGAAGAGCTACTGCTTATAGATCTACTTTCCCAAGCAACCACCTTCTGGTTCGATTCTCCCAGGCCATCGATTCCCAACCTTACGACATCGCCAGGCTGTAGAAAGATCGGTGGTTTCCTGCCTTGCCCGACACCAGCAGGGGTTCCAGTGCCGATTACATCCCCAGGAAGCAGTGTCATGAACTCACTCACGTAGCTGACAATAGTTGGAACGTCGAAAATCATATCCGATGTATTTCCATCTTGTCGGAGTTCGCCATTCACTCTCAGCCACAAGTGGAGTTGCCCGGCATTGGGCACGTCTTCATGGGTCGCAAGAAAGGGGCCAAGAGGCGCAAAAGTGTCTGCGCTCTTGCCTTTTACCCATTGTCCGCCTCGTTCAAGTTGGAAACTTCGCTCTGAATAATCGTTGAAAACGGTGTAGCCAGCCACAAATTCAAGTGCAGTTTCTTTCGGCACGTAACTGGCTCGCTTGCCGATGATTACAGCCAATTCAGCTTCCCAGTCTAGTTTCAGTCCGTTCCTGGGCATCACAACATTGTCGTTGGGACCACACATGGCCGTGGTGGATTTAAGAAATAAGACTGGTTCTTTCGGTATCTGTCTCCCACTTTCAGTGGCGTGATCACGATAGTTATGTCCGATGCACACGATTTTGCTAGGCCTGGTGATCGGAGGCCCAAGGCGGATGGATGTATCGACTTGGGGTAAGTGCGAGCTGTTTTCTTTCAGCCAACGACTCAGAGAATCAACGCCTCCTGTCGCGAAAAATGCTTCATCGTAATCCGAACAAAAACCAGAAACATCCACTCCATTCCCATCGGAAAGAAACACGCCGGGTCTTTCTTTTCCTTGCTGACCGAATCGATATAACCTCATACGCGCTAGATCGCTCTCCTTAATTTGGTGCACAGGTCGCCACGAACGGAGGTTTGAGGCGGTGGACTAAAGTAAAACGAAGTCAGATCACTTGGTAATCTGCGAGAAAGACAAAGTCAAGATAATTCGCACAACGATGAGTCGTTTTCTAATTCGCGACCTCCTCGCGAAGTGGAGTTTGATTATTGCGAACCCAAGACGCTGTTTGACTCAATAGGGATAGATCGCGTAAATTGCAGTCCAGTGAGCGCCATATTTCGCGCACTTCAAACCTCCATAATAAATTAGCCTTAGCACGAGGTGATCGTTCAATGAGAGCACTTACCAGGGAACCCACGATCTCGAAGCGTGTAGCCATTGAAATTCGCACAGCCATCCTGGACGGGAGCTTGCCTCCCGAGAGTCCTATTCATCAGGAAAAACTTGCGGCCAAACTGGGAGTTTCCCGGGAACCCGTCCGCAAAGCTTTGGTCTTATTGGAGCAAGAGGGATTAGTAAACATCGTCGGGCGCAGTGCTATGGTGACGCCAGTTGACGATCAGTTCATCGCCGAGATTTACGGGTTTCGCGAGGTAGTCGAAGGATACGTTGCTTCGATGGTGGCGGCGCGAAGGGATTACGATCCGATAAAACTTCACGGGATTCTCGCTAGTGGGTATAAATCCGTTGGGACTAAGTCAGTAGACCGCTTGATTGAGTTAGACCAAGCTTTCCACAACGAACTCTATCATGCATCTGGAAATCGGGTAGTGATAGAAGTGATGGAAACACAATGGAATCATATCCACCGGGCGATGATTACAGACCTGTCCATGGATAGTTTTCAGAAACAATCTTGGGACGAGCATGCTGGAATTGTCGATGCCATCCTGAAACGACAAGTGTCTCGCGCCAGAACCTTGGCATCTGCCCATATACGATCGGCCCTAGCTCGCAAAGTTGCCCGGTTGAAAACGCAGCAACAAATTTCCTAGAAATCGACCTTGGCTTCTCGCCGTGTCTCCGGCGTTCTTCGTTAATTTTGCGCGCGCGCACCCTGAACCTTTCCATCCGATTCAGGCCGAGAGCCCACATTTCCACGTCACACCAAGCCCTGCCTCCTCGCCGTTGAGCTGTAAAGCGGAATATTTTAGTTGACAAAGTGGATCGTTGCAGATAAAAGGATCCAGGATCCAAACGCGAATTGTGCATGTCTATAACGGTCGCTCGGCATTCGCCTCGTCGGTTTAGTCGAAGGGATGCCTGGCGGCAGGCGATGAGGACTCGGGCCGGTAGATGATGGCAGGGGAGGAACTACGCTTATGACAGCCCGCCATAACAATGTGAAGAAGGTCGCTCTATTCCTTTTCGCATTTGCGGCTCTGGTAGGGATCATGTCGGTTCGTGTCTTCGCTCAGGTGGCCGGAGCGACAATGACGGGAACGGTGAGCGACTCATCGGGCGCGGTAGTACCAAACGCACACGTTTCCATCCAGAACAGCGCCACTTCGCAGGTCCGAGAAGTCGCCACGGATGCCGCGGGCTTCTACTCGGTGCCCAACCTGTTGCCCGGAAATTATGAAGTCACAGTCACTGCCCCCGGATTTTCCACCCAGGCCCGGTTCGGCATCACCCTAACGGTCGGGGCTGAGCAACAGCTCAATTTCAGGATGCAGGTTGGGCACGTTTCACAAAAAGTCGAGGTGACCGGTGATGCTCCGGCCGTGCAGTTAGCCTCGTCCGTCATCAGTGGCGTCGTCAGCCAAACCGCAGTGGTGGAGTTACCTTTGAACGGGCGTGATTGGACTCAACTCGCAACTCTCCAGCCTGGGGTAAGTTCTGTAGCCTCCATACAAGCGGATACGGGCAGTCACGACAGAGTTCATCGAGGTTACGGGGTGCAATTGGCCATCTCCGGCAACCGTCCCCAGCAGAATAATTACCGGATCGATGGTGTCAGTGTGAACGACTACACGAACGGTGGTCCCGGCAGTGTGGAAGGCTCCGCCCTGGGAGTGGATGCAGTCGAAGAGTTTTCTGTTTTGACGAGCAACTATTCAGCCGAGTATGGCAGAACCTCAGGCGGCGTCATCAATGCCATTACAAAGTCAGGGACGAATCGGTTGCACGGCAACGCATACGAGTTCCTGCGGAACAGCGCGTTGGATGCCCGTAACTATTTTAATCCGCCCAAAATTCCTGAGTTCAAGCGGAACCAATTCGGGGCGTCCTTAGGTGGTCCGATTCACAAGGACCAAACATTCTTTTTCGTCGACTACGAAGGGCTTCGCCAAAACCAGGCCCTCAGCACTTTGGTCAACGTTCCCTCGCCAGCACTTCGCAACGGAATACTTTGTTCCATACCCCAACCGGGCACTTGCTCGCCGCACCAGGTTACGGGCTCCCCAAATCCAGACCCGGCAACCGGCATAGACAAATCCGTCTTGCCTTTTCTCGGCCTCTGGAATCTACCTAACCAAGGATTGTTAGGAAACGGAGACACCGGAATTTACGCGTTCACCGCCGCGCACATTACCTCTGAGAACTTCGGTACTGCTCGAGTTGATCATAAGTTTTCGGATAAGGACAGCATCTTTGGCAGCTACGAATATGATGCAGCAGTCTCTACTCAGCCCGATCCGGTTAACGACGTACTGCTGGGAAATACGTCGGGGCGGTCGTTCGTCGCGATCGAAGAGACCCATATTTTCAAACCGCAGCTGATCAATTCCCTTCGGTTTGGTTTTAATCGTTCCCTTCATACTTCCGGTGGCATAAGTGCAATTAATCCGCTGTCGGCAAACCCTGCCTTGGGAGATACCGCAGGGGCTGACAATCCATTAATCGACGTGACGGGACTAACATCAGCCCAAGCAGGTTTGAACCAATTAGACAAGACAAATCTCTATCAAAACTCGTTTCAGGAGTACGATGACGTTTTCCTTGTCAAGGGAAACCACAGTTTGAAGTTTGGCTTCGCTGTAGAGCGGATTCAGTTTAATGCATTTAACTATGTGCCGGCGGCTGATTTCCCTTTTGGCTCGCTGGAAGCATTCCTGACCAACCAGCCGACTTCGCTTCAAGGGGCCATCCCGAGCATACCGTTCCTTCACTTCGGATTTCGGGGAACCATCTTCGGCGGTTACATTCAGGATGACATACGCTTGCGACCAACCCTGACACTCAACTTAGGACTACGCTACGAAATGTCAACGGTGCCTACTGAGGTCCATGGCAGGTTGTCAACTCTGCGCAGCCCTACTGACCCGGTACCTCATCTTGGTAATGGCCTGTTTCAAAATCCAACGCTCCGGAACTTCGCTCCACGAGTTGGTTTTGCCTGGGACCCGTTCGGAAAAGGAAGAACCGCGGTGCGTGGCGGCTTTGGTATGTTCGATGTCCTCCCCCTACCTTTTCTATTAGGACAGTTCGGAATAAATGTTGCTCCGTTCACCGGCAACGGATCGGTAGTTAATTTACCGCCAGGGTCCTTTCCGACGCAGGCATTTAACATCCTGGTCTCCCAAGTTGGAGCTGGTACGGGTTTGGAGTACCCATACGTTCAACCTACGCCCAAGCGTAATTATGTTATGCAGTGGAACCTGAACATCCAGCACGAAGTCACAAACGATCTTACCGCAATGGTCGCTTACGTGGGCTCGCGCGGCGTCCATCAGACATTTCGTGCGGACGATATCAACACCACCCAGCCAACGCTAACTTCCGCTGGCTACCTGTGGCCTTCGCCGATTGGTAGTGGGAAGGTGCTTAACCCGACTGTGGGTCGCATCGACACCATGCAATGGATTAACAATTCATTTTTTGATGCTCTCGAAGTACAGCTAACCAAAAGGATGAGTCGCGGCTTTCAAGTTCAAGGCAGCTATACGTGGGGCAGAGCAATCGATCAGGGCGCTGGGACGGTCGCGAGTGACGCATTTGTAAGTGCCATCCCCAGCTTGTTGTACTTTCTTCCTAAATACCGGCGCGGGCCTGCCGACTTCAACGTTACCCATAACCTAACCGTTAACTATATTTGGAATATTCCCACTTCAAACTCATTTTCTGGGCCCTTGGCATGGGCGACTCGAGGATGGCAGTTAGGTGGAGTCTTCCAGGTTAGGACCGGTTTGCCGTTTACTCCACTGATCGGTGGCGATCCGCTCGGCTTGCTCAACAGCTCCCCATTCGCCTATCCAGATCGTCTGACCGGTCCGGGATGCGGGTCGCCGGTGAATCCTGGCAGCGTGACCAATTACATCAAGCTGGAATGTTTCGCTCTGCCAAAGGCCACACCAGCCATTGCAGCGCAGTGCGTGCCCTTTGGCTTCATCCCGCCTCCGGCTCCTGGCCAGCCGCCCGTAAATCCGGGAGTCGCTGGCACCTGCCAGAATCTCCTTGGCAATGGTGGTCGCAACGAAATCTACGGACCCGGCTTAGTAAACTTGGATTTCTCCGTGCTCAAGGACAACCGAATTAGAGAGAATTTAAATCTGCAGTTCCGTGCAGAATTTTTCAATGTGTTGAATCATTCTAATTTTAATTCCCCCATCGCGAACAGTACGCTTTTCGACCAAACCGGAGCATCGGTTGGTGGTGCAGGAGCACTTGATTCAACGTCAACGTCCAACCGGGAGATCCAGATTGCGCTGAAACTGATTTTTTAGCCGAACGCGGCTTCAGCTCACCATATAATTTTATGGTACGTCCCGGTTGGTTTTGTACCAGCGTGAAACACAGCGAGGCAGTTGTAACTTAGCAATCTAAAACCGAAACACGCACTTATAAGTGGGAGCAATCATTGATAAAGGCCTTGTATTTGCTGGTAGCAGGTTTACTTCTTGGCAGTGCTCTATTTGCTTACTCGAAAGGCCCTCTACCCGCAGCGGCTCTCGCGGGGTTAGTGACCTCAGACGCTGAGGGGCGGATGGAAGGAGTCTTGGTTACTGCCAAGATCGAAAGAGGAAGCAGAAGTGTCACTGTTATCAGCGATGATCAAGGGCGGTACGTTTTCCCGTCAGGGAGATTGCAGCCAGGCGCATACACTCTCACTATCAGGGCAATCGGATACGAGTTATCTGGGCAAGCCACGGCTAAGATCGAATCCGGTAAGACATCCCAATTAGATCTCAAACTGTTGAAGTCGAAGAATCTGGCATCGCAGTTGACCGGTGCGGAGTGGATGGAAAGCATTCCAGGAAACGTGGAGCAGAAGAGAGCCCTGTTTCGATGCGACCAGTGCCACTCGCTCGACACCGTGGTTAACAGTACTCACGATGCCGAGGGTTGGCTTTCCGTGCTACCCCAAATGCAGCTTTTTTGGCTAGGGAACAGCACCATCAATCAGCCATCCCCAGCGCGCCAACGTAAAGCGTTCCCCGTAGACCCCGAGCTGGCAAAATACTTAAGTTCAATCAACCTGAACGACCGGGAATCATTGCCCTATGAACTGAAGACCTTCCCGCGTCCGCGAGGGACGGACACAAGAGTTATTATTACCGAATATGAATTGCCTCGTTCGGGAAGTATGCCCCACGACGTAGCCGTCGATCGCGACGGAAGGATTTGGTACTCAGATTTCTGGAGCCCTGAAATTGGCAGGCTTGATCCGCAGTCGGGCGAAGTAAAGGAATGGAATCTGCCCGAACTTAAGCCCAACCTTCCCAAGTGGTCGCTGGCAATAGAACTCGATAAGGAAGGCAACCCGTGGATCCCGAGGTTTTACCAGGGATGCGCAGCAACGATGTTTGACGTAAAGACAGAAAAGTTTCAGACATGGAGCGCCCCCGCGGAATATAACGACGAACATGCCAGTTGCTCGCACGGCAGTGTTTCGCCCACGGGAACAGTGTGGTTTAGGGATTCACATCGCGACCTCATGTTCGAGCTTGATCCGAAGACAGGCGTGGTTCGGTCGTTTGATTCCTATCCCTCCGCGACCCCGAAATACACTGGCCCCAGCCATCTTTTCTATTTCGGCATTGACGAAAAGTTTGGCGGCGGACAGCAGCCGCATGATACCTACGGAATTGCGGTAGACGCAAAAGGAGATCCAATCTATTGCGATATGGGAGGCAGCACCATCGCGACGATGGAGCACACCACAGGAAAGGTCACGTTATACCCCACTCCAACTCCCAACGCAGCGCCGCGCCGAGGTTCTATCGATTCCGCTGGCCGCTTCTGGTTTGGCGAGTGGATGGCAAGTCAGTTAGGGATGTTCGATCCCAAGACGAAAGAAATTAAGGAATGGCGCCCGCCTACTCCGTGGAGCGGATTATACCGCGCAGTAGCCGACAAGGACGGCGATGTCTGGTCGGGAGGAATGAGCACGGATTACGTCTACCGGCTAAACCCCGCGACTGGTGTTTGGAGGGAGTATCTGCTACCGACGCTCGGAGGAGAGATACGAGATATAAAAGTAGACGATTCAGGAAAATCGGTGAAGGTTTGGGTGCCGCTGGTTCATGCCGGAATAATTGCCGAGATAGAGCCGCTCGATTAATTCCGATGCGTGAAGCGGCAAATTTCGAAGGAGGAGTTTTGTGAAAGTTCAAGGTCCCCGCGGTTCAACTACGTTCTTGGCACTTTTGCTACTCGGCGCTTTCGTCCTCGCTATGGCAGGGGAAAGTGGGTATCACTTACTCAAGAAATATTCGTTCGTGGCAGCCGTAGGTAGCACCAATGAGTATTTTGATTACCTCACGGTCGATTCTGCAGCGCGTCGCGTCTACTTATCACACGGCACGGAAGTTAAAGTGATCGATGCCGACAGCGGCACCGTCGTGGGCAATATGACGGGCTTCAAACAAAACCACGGAATCGCGATAGTTGACGAATTTGGGCGTGGATTTATCACGGACGGGGGGCAGGGCAAGGTGATCATTTTTGATCCCAAAACCCTGAAGGTGACCGGCGAAGCGAAGGCTGACAACGACGCGGATTGCGTTATTTACGATCCCGTGTCCAAGCGCGTCTTCGTCATGAACGGTCACAGCCACAGTGCGACTGTAATCGATGCCAAAAGTGGCGACGTGGTCGGCACTATCAACATGGGTGGCGCTCCGGAGTTTGAGGTCACCGACGGCAAGGGGACTGTTTATGACAATCTCGAAGACACCAGCGAAATTGTGGCTATCGATTCCCGCACACTGAAGATTAAATCGCGCTGGCCAGTTGCACCGGCGGGGACGCCCACGTCGCTTGCGATGGATATTGAGCACCGGCGGCTGTTTATCTCAGGCCGCAACCCGCAAATGCTCGTGGTGATGGATGCGGACAGCGGAAAAGTGATCCAGTCATTCCCGATTACAGCCGGAGCGGATGCAAACGTCTATGAGCCAGAAACGGGGCTGCTATTCGCCGCAACGCGCGAGGGTATGATCCACATTTTTCACGAAGACACGCCGGATAAGTTCAGCGTGGTGGATACTGTCAAGACCGAGTACGGGGCCAAGACGCTGGCGCTCGATACAAAAACTCACAATCTCTTTCTGCCGACAGCAGACTTTGGGGCGCCTCCGGCTCCCACCGGCGCGCAACCCCATCCGAATCCGCCAGCCATCCCGGGAACCTTCCGACTGCTGATTTACGGACGGTAGTGCGCCAGCCAAGAATTGTTTGAACACCAAACGGCGATTAGGCCGGGGAGGCTGTAATCGGCTTGAATAATAGAGGAGACAAACAATGCACCGAGTACTACGAAATACGGCTCTGATTATCTGTTACTTAGCTTTAGCATCGGCTTCAATAACCTTCGGGTCTGATAGTCCGAGTGGCAACTTCAAAGTTGTGAAACACTTGCCTCTGGAGGGCGGCGGCCGATGGGACTATGTAACGGCCGATTCCGAATCGCACCGCGTTTATATCGCGCGCAGCACCCACGTCTCCGTCCTGGATTCAGAGACGGGCGCAGTAGTTGGCGATATCCCCGATACTCCGGGTGTTCACGGCGTTGCTGTAGCGTACGACCTTGGAATCGGGTTTATTAGTGAAGGTCAGGCCAACAAGGTTGCAGTATTTGATCTCAAAACGTTAAAGGTCGTTTCCCAGATAGAGACTGGCCAGAATCCCGACTCCATCTTGTATCATCCACCCACTCATCTAGTCTTTGTGCAGAATGGCAAGAGCAAATCTACCACCGTAATTGACGCCAAGACTAAGCAGGCCGTAGCTACGATTGCTCTGAATGGCAAGCCTGAATTCTTTGCCTACGACGAGAAAGGCAATGTCTTCGTTAATTTGGAGGACATACATTCAATCGCCGTCATTGACGCTGCCAGTAAGAGGTTGAAAGCCACTTGGCCTATGGCTGGATGCGAGAGCCCTTCAGGGCTCGCATTTGACGCCAAAACCCACACTTTATTCTCTGGCTGTGACAGCGCTCTCATGGTGGTTGATAGCAACACCGGCAAAGTCCGACAGAGCGTGCCCATTGGCGACGATTGCGATGGCGTTTATTTCGATCCATCTAGTGGTTATGTGTTCGCGTCCGCAGGAGCTGGAAAACTTACTATCATTCATGCCGAATCCTCGGGCAAATATGCCGTCGTGCAGGACATGGATACGCCTCCAGGATCGAAGACCATGGGTCTCGATACGGCTGCTCATAAGGTGTATTTGGTCTCTGCGAAATTCACTGGCAACCCGACAGCCCAGCCCCGCCCAGCCGTCGTTGCGGGGTCCATCGTGGTACTTGTGATCAGCAAGTAGCTTCTTGCAAATGTAATAAGGTACATATAGTCAGGCATTGCTCGATGAACGAGTAAAAGAACTATATACTCATGAAAAACGTTTGCTTGTTAGTTATCGGTCTAACTCTTGTGAGTCTGTTGTCAGCGGCTTCCATCCCTCATCCTTCCGGATCGTTAACCGGAATAGTCACTTCAGACGCTGAAGGACGCATGGAAGGAGTATTAGTGACCGCCAAGCTCGAAGGAGGGAACATGACGGTTACGGTCATCAGTAATGATCAAGGCCGTTATACATTCCCTGCTGGTAAGCTCCGACCAGGAAAGTATGCCTTGACCATCAGAGCGATTGGGTACAAGCTGCCCGCGTCGCTTGCGGTTGAGGTCCGATCCGATAAGACTGCGCCTGTCGATATTAAGCTCGCGAAGGTAAAGGATCTCGCACCTCAGTTGACGGGTGCAGAATGGATGGTGAGCGTTCCAGGAAACGACAAACAGAAGAAAGCTCTCTTTCATTGCGACCAATGCCATTCCCTGGATGTAGTCGCTACGAGCACTTACGATCCCGACGGGTGGCTATCGACATTGCCTAAAATGCAGAATTATTGGGGATCCGCAAGCACTATCAATCACCCTTTGATTCCTCCCCGCCCGCCAAGAGATTACCCCGTTGATCCTGAGCTGGCGAAATATCTAAGCTCGATTAACTTGAGCCGCGGCGGAACGACGTGGCCATATGAACTGAAAACCTTTCCGCGGCCTCGAGGGGCGGATACAAGAGTCATCATCACAGAGTATGAAATACCTCGCTCGGACAGCTCGCCCCATGACGTTGCGATCGATGGTCAGGGCATGATTTGGTACAACGATTTTCAGGGACCGAATATTGGCCGGCTCGACCCAGGTACTGGGACCTTCAAGGAATGGACGCTCCCTACGCTGAAACCAGGCCTGCTTGTGAATTCCTTGTCGATCGAACTGGATCGAGAGGGAAATCCATGGATACCGAGAGGCTTCCAGGGATGTTCGGTGACCATGTTTGATGTAAAAACTGAAAAGTTTCAAACCTGGAACGCTCCCGCTGAATATAACGATGAGCGCGCCAACTGTTCGCAAGGCAATGTCGGACCTAATGGAATGGTCTGGTTCAACAGTTTTGGCACAAGCAAGATGTTCGAACTCGATCCAAAAACAGGTGAGGTCAAAGTATTTAACGCCTTTCCCCCAGGTAGTTCCAAATACAATGGCCCCAATCGTGTCTTTTACTTTGGGGTTGATGAGCACTTCGCAACCGCCGAAGAGACCCACAAAATGTATGGAAGCTCGATTGATTCAAATGGGGACGCAATTTATTGTGATATAGAGGGAAGCACCGTCGCAGTCCTCGACCATACGACAGGGAAAGTGACGTTGTACCCAACGCCCACTCCCAAAGCCGCTCCTCGGCGCGGTTCCATCGATTCTGCTGACCACTTCTGGTTCGGAGAATGGATTGCCGGACAGTTGGGAATGTTCGATCCCAAAACGAAGGAGATTAAGGAATGGCGGGCGCCCACGCCATGGAATGGATTGTATCGTGCTGCAGCCGACAAGAACGGAGACGTGTGGGCAGGAGGAATGAGCACAGACTACGTATATCGGCTAAACCCTACGAGCGGGGAGTGGAAGGAGTATCTGTTGCCGACGCTCGGTGGGGAGATAAGAGATATCAAAGTAGACGATTCAGGGAAATCAGTGAAGGTTTGGGTGCCGCTGGTTCATGCCGGAATAATTGCGGAGATAGAGCCGCTCGAGTAACTCGTCCCGGCACGATCTCGCTGGAGATAACATGCAAAAAGCTTTCTTCGTCCTAATAGTCATCGTCGTGTTTGCTTTCAGTCTCCAGGCTCAAGTGGAGCAGCCCTTGAAGCTGATCCGCTCTATTCCCTTGTTGGGCCTCCACGACGGCGACTTTGACCACTTTGCCTTGGACCCCGATGGTCACTGGTTATTTCTTGCAGCAGAGGATGACTCGGTCGTAGAAGTAATCGACCTGCACAGCAACAAATTGGTTCAAACAATCAAATGCACCGAGACGCCGCATTCGATGGCTTATCGTGCCGATCTAAAAACGCTCTTTGTCGTTGAGGGAGACGAACCGGCAGGGCAGGTAGAAACATTCCAGGGTAAATCCTTCGAAGCAGCCGGACATATAAAGTTGGCCGCGAACGCAGATTCCAGCATCTACGATCCCTCCACAAAGTACATGTACGTCGTCAACGGAGGTAAAGGCGCGCACATGGCCGAATCGTTTATCAGCGTGATCGATACAACGAGCGCCACAAAGTTGACCGATATTAAGATTGATTCCGACAGCATACAAGCAATGGCGTTGGAAAAGTCAGGGCCACGAATGTTCGCCAATCTGGTGGGCAAGGGTGCCGTGGCTGTGATCGACCGGCAGGAACGGACCATGATTGCAACCTGGCCTATTGGACAAGAAGGCAAGGAAAATACCGCCCTCGCCTTTGACGAAGCCAATCATCGCTTGTTTGTTTTCGCTCGTAACCCCGGGAAACTTATCGTTATGGATTCAGACTCCGGAAAGGTAGTTACCACGTTGCCGTGTGTCGGCCAGACCGATGACGCAATCTACGATTCTGCTTCTAAGCGGCTGTACGTTGCAGGAGTTCCGTTTGTGTACGTCTTCGAGCAGCGTAACCCTAATTTCTATAAACTTCTCGGAGAAATTCCAACTGCGTTTCATGCGGTGACGGCAACTCTGGTGCCGGAGTTACAGCAATTTTATTTGGCCGTGCCGCACCATGGAGACACTGACGCCAAGGTTCAGATCTACGAAATTGTACGTTGAGCGCGCGTGGGCATTCGTAATAGATAAGGAGAGCGATTCGTGAGGAGGTTTGTTTCGATTGTATGTCTGTTGTTGTGGCCTATATCTGCGTCCAGGGCGCAACTGCTCGCTCCGAACGAGAAAGGCGCGTCCATGAGCCACGTGGATACGATTGTGCGAGACCCGGACGCCGCTGAGAGGTTCTGGGTTCTCATGGGGGGCACACCTCTCAAGGTGGACGGAGCCGATGCGATCAAGTTCCCCGGGATGTTTATCTTTTTGCGTAAGGGAGAGCCGTCTGGCGGCACCGTTGGAACAATTGTGGATCACATCGGATTTCACACCCCGAACGGTGAAGCACTCCTGGAAAAGTTGAAGGCCGCAGGAGTGAAAATGGATGCCAATGCGGGGACGAGGAGAAAGTCGTCATGGGGGAACGTTTACTCCCCTGATGGCGTGAAAGTCGAGATTCTAGATTCGACAATCAGTACGGCAGGCATAGGTGCGTCAGGAGCACCGGCTGCATCACCGCTTAGGGGGTCGATTGCGACCGATCACATTCATTTCTTTGCGCCTGAATCATCCTTGGCAGAAATGCAAGCCTGGTACGGCAAAACGTTTGGCGCTCAACCATTTCTAGATCCGGTTAGCAACTCCCAGGACTCGGTTCGAGCCGGCAACATGCCGGGGATGGAGCTAAAGTTTTCGAAGTCTCCCGCTTTTCCTTTACCGACCAAAGGACGCGCTCTGGACCACATTGGATTCGAGGTAAGAAATCTCAAAGCCTTCTGCAAGAAACTGGAAGCCAGCGGCATTAAGCTCGACCAAACCTACAGCAAGACGCGACATAAGGGTTATGCCAGCGTTGAACTCTCCGACAAGTGGGGAACATCTATTGAGTTGACCGAAGGACTAAACAAGTTCTGAGAGGTAACAAGTTGTCCCCACGAATGAAATTGCCGGTGCGCCTCGCCTTCTACTTTCAATGGGAGATTACATGTGGAATCGCAGAGCATTTCTGAAGGATTTAGCAGGCGTAGCAGCGGAAATGTTTTTCGTTGGGTGCGCCCTGCGGAGTGCGGCTAAGCCACAGAATCTCGGCGGCGGCGGGAGTCGCCGTCGCGTCACGATAGGCGGTCGCCGCATTTTGACGGTGGACATTCACAGCCACTGCTCCATCGCGATCGACGATCTGCTCAAGCAAGTCCAGGCTAGCAATTCCTCGAACGGCTCCCCCAGTCCGCCCAAGTCACCGCTTCTGAGCTCGACGAATGTGGACGCTCGCTTGCAGCAGATGGATGCGCACGGAATTGATGTGCAGGCGATTTGCATCAATCCGGTTTACAACTACGGAGCGGACCGCGACTTGGCAGGCCGGATCGTCCAACGTCAGAATGAAAAAATCGCCGAGATATGCACCGCTCATCCGGATCGTTTTGTCGGATTGGGAAGCGTGGCGTTGCAGCATCCCGATCTAGCCGCGGAGCAGATGGACCATGCTGTCAAGCAGCTTGGCATGCGCGGATTTGAGATCGATTGCAGCGTAAACGGAGAACCACTGTCTTCGTCAAAGTTTGATCCCTTCTGGGCCAGGGCCGAAGAACTCGGAATCCTGATTTTAATTCACCCAGGAGGCGTAGTGGGGGCGCCGACGCGGTTTCCCGGCAACGGTTTCTTGGACAACGTGATCGGCCATCCCTTAGAGACGACCCTGGCGCTATCCCATTTAATCTTCGAGGGAACTCTGGATCGTTATCCGGGAGTCAGGATTTGTGGTGCTCACGGTGGAGGATTTCTTGCCTCCTACCTTGGCCGCTCGAATCGCTGTGCAGAAGCTAGCGAGGCGTGCAAGCCGGTTCAGAAGAAGCCGCCGAGTGAATATTTCAAACAACAATTGTATTGCGATTCGATTGTGTTCACGTCAGAAGGTTTGCGGCACTTGGTAGCGGAGATCGGCGCCAGCCATGTTCTGCTGGGGACGGATTTTCCCTATGACGTAGGTTTTCCGCACATGGGCGACTCCCGCGAGGTTGATTCCGTGCTTGGCGTGGCGGGATTAAGCGATGCCGATCAGAGCGCGATCCTTGGCGGCAACGCTGCCAAACTGCTTCGAATTGCTTCTTAGGAAAGGAGTAAATAAATCATGTTCCGATGGCTACTACTCTTACTCAATCTTTTGTTGATCGTTACTCCGAATGTTGTCAAGGCCCAAGAAAACATGGGGAAAGACGTGCAAACCTTTGGTGACCTGAAGAGTGAAGTACTTAAGATCGAAGAGGAGAGAAATCGTGCCCTCCAAGAAAGTGATGCGGACGCATTGGACCGCATTTACTCTGACGATCTCGTTTACACCAATGCGCGGGGATACGTCCTCACAAAAGCACAGCATCTGGCTGATATTAGAGCCAAAAACCTAAAATTGACTTCTTTCAAACATAGCGATGTAGAGGTTCGGATCCATGGAAGCACCGGTATTGTTACGGGGATCAGCACGTCGTTAGTGGAATACAAAGGAGCGGCCTCCAGCAGTCCACGGAGGTACGTAAACGTGTATGTCAAGGAGAACGGACTCTGGCGTTGTACAGTACACTTTGAAACCAACGCCGCCCAACAATGATTGCACAATTCCGCGAACGCGTGGAATCGAACGTCCAAGCCTGGAGAAGCCTTAAGATGCTGTATCAAAACCTGTGCTGTTACACCTTGGTGGTAGTTTAGAACATCGTTGTTACTCGAACGGAGTCTCCATGGCTACGCCTCTCCTTCCAGACGCCTTGTGGAATCTCATCGAACCGTTTCTTCCCGGCGTCCAAGCCTCAAGGTGGAAGACCACGCCTATCCGACCGCGCTTGCCTCAAGGGCGTTTGGTTCGTACTGCGAAGCGGGATTCCTTGGCGGATGCCGCCGCAGGAGATGAACTGCGGTTCGGGGATGCCCTGCTGGCGAAGGTTACGCGACTGGCAGGAGGCAGGCATCTGGCAACTGATCCATTTCGCTTTGCTCGACTTGCTGGCGCGTTGTGGTCAGATTGGATGGTCACGGGCTGTCGTAGATAGCTGTTCTGTGCGAGCGGTTTTGGGGGGGCGCACAGGACCTAATCTTCCACCATACTGTAGTCGCAGCCGTCAACTCCGGGATGATACTCGTCGCACGGGATCAGCACGTAAGCGTGCCCGCACGTACCGTCATACGTGCAGCCGTGTGGGATTCCGTCGCCAGCAATCTCTCCACGATCGTTGATTGCAAGCGTTTCTAAAAGATACAAACTAGAGTTGGGTGGGATCAATGTGTTTAATCAACCATTGAGCCGTTTTCCCACAGAAACGAGCGAACGCTGCCATTGCATAATACTGACCAGCCGATCACTTGAACTCTCGAGTTAATGGCAAAAGCCTGACTCGAGCAGTCCCCAGCGAGATGTCCGAGGTCCGTGACCACGCCGTTGCCCCAGAGCGCTGCATCGTGTGTGCCTGAAAAGTCACCAAGGCCGGCGATGTCACCGTGTTCGTTGATCGCGTTGGCGGCGACGAATTTCCCTCCGCTTTGCACAGTTAGGTCGAGCAGTTTTCCATTGTTCTTTGCGGCGTCCCAGAGAAAGGGGTGGCAGTTTGCAGTGTTCCCTATTCCGAGACATGCCCCTGGGTCGGCAGCAAGGCTCGAAGTACCTATGACCTGACCCCTGTTATTGAGGGCGCTCGCTGCACCCCAAACTCCTCCCAGGGTTCCCAGGTCTGTCATTCCCCGGTTCTTCGTCCAAAAGAACGGGTCCGCCGTGGGAAGCCCGGTAGTGGAATTCGGAATCGCGATTACTCGTATCGCAGCGCCACCATGGGATCGACCTTCGCCGCGCGCCACGCAGGCACATAACCGGCCAATAAGGCGATGCCGCACAAAACTACCACGACCAAGCCGAACGTAATCGGGTCGGTCGGCTTAACACCGAACAGCATGCTCGCCATCAGTCGGGTCAATCCCAGGGCGGCGATGATTCCAATCGCCGTGCCGGTCAGCGTCATGCGCGCTCCGTCTTGCAGCACCATGCGCAGTACATCAAGCTGCTGCGCCCCCAGCGCCATGCGAACACCGATTTCCCGTGTACGCTGCCCGACACCGAGTTCCGGTGGCGCCCCAGGGCCAGGTCGACTTGTCTTGGTTGCGAGCCTTCGATCTAAAGCTTGCATGGAGTCACATCTTATCGGAACGGCTCACCATCGAACCTAGCGCCGGCGTGTACAATCTGTTCCACCCATTGAGATCGAAAGTAACTGGTTGGATTCCTAAGAGCTTCCAGCGATCACTACCCAAAAATGCTTACGCTGCGTAGAGCTACAGCCTGAGACCGAATCCCAGGGGCTAGGCGTGCGCGACATCCGTCACGACAACAGCAGCCGAATACCAAAAGTGACACCGACGGCAAAACCGTTGGACAGCAGGGCCCAGATAGACACAAGAGTCCGCGTTTTAACCTCGAAAAGCAGGAGTTGGATAGCCACCCGACCAGAGGAAGCTTCGGTTGAAGTGTGGAGGAGGAGGTATGTCTGCCTCCTCTCTCCTCTTCATCAGGTGTTACGTTAATTGGTGTCCAGTGAGACGTGGGCGTCCGCAACGCGGACGTCGGTCCCGACGGCGATGCCGAATGTGTTCTTGTGGGTGACGACTAACTCCGCCATCCTGACTTCGATGTAGCTGCCTGTCCGGATCACGCGGTGCAACCACAAGGTACCGAGGCCGGAAATCTCTACCTTGGTATTCGGAGGCACATTGTCGTGGATTTCTGGATGACCACTTACTTTCAGCCTCAGGAACTTCGATCCCTTATCGCTAAAGGTGAATTTCCCGCCGTCCGTAGTGGTTGCGTTCGCGTCTGCCTTGATCGCCTTTGCCGTCAAAATCCCACTCACCAGATTGGCCCCATTCACGCTGGAAGTCGTTTCGCCCACACTGGAAGCCGTAGAGATTGTGCCTTGAACCGTATCCTTTATGGTTCCGGTGCTCAGAATCTTTGGCACCTTTACGCCCGCTGTGGTGTTCTCCAGAATCTTGCCATCGGTGCCGAGACACGGCATGACCTCGAGCGCGCTGCGACCTGAAATGATCGTTTTCCCCAGGTGTGCGCTGCTACCGTAGGAAAAACCGTCCAATGCTGTATTTTGAGCCAACTGCAGCTCGCTGACAGCGTCGGCCACGATGATCTGTGCACCCTTCGGGATCTTCAAACTATTGTCTTCGGTAACGAATACGTGGATCATATTCACAGTCAGCTTCGCCGTAGAGCCTATGATGTGGGAGCGTTGCTCATTGAGGATCACATAGCCGAACCCAGGTAGGTCGATCTTAGTATTGGGAGGTGGGGTCCCTTGGATTTTGTTGCCGGCGACCACCAGGTTCGTGAAAGACGATCCGGCTGCACTGACCTGTAAGGTTCCATTCTGATTCATGGTCATACTGACGGCCATGATGTTGTCCGCGGTGAGAAGTCCCGACAGCGCACTGGCTTGTTGCACTCGGGCAGTGGCCTGTGACATGGTTGCGCTGGTCAGAGCTGCTGTGTTGACCGCGCCGGTTGTGAAAATAGGGGGGACGTTCACCGATGCCACCTTGTTGGTAACGTCCGCGCCGACCGTGGTGGAGCAATCGCCCAGCGTGACGTAGGCGGTTTTTCCGGAAAGGAAGGTCGTCCCTACGTAGGCGTCGGTGCCGAAGGCACTCCCTCCGAAGACCAAAGTACTGGATTGAGCAAGAGCTACTTGCTGGGTGACACCCGCACAGAAAACGAGCACCAGAAACGTTAGAAATGTTGCGAAAACAGCCTTCATGGAAAATCCTCCTCCTGACTGTCATTCGAATAATTCGAAGCCGAATTATGCTGGCAGAGCGAGATGAGGAGGGCAATCAGGCGAATCCCCAGAGAGGGCGTGCTGAATAGCGTAGCGGGCCTTACGGACTGCCGAGGAGCAAACCGTTCTCGTGGAATCTGAGGCCGGAATCCAGCAAAGGTGGGCCGTTTACTCCTGCCCGCTTACTGCCCCTCGGATAACCCCAAAAAACTGTAGGCCTCGAGGCCTATGGCTTTTTGGGGTCATGTTTGGAGCGCAGAGACGCCGCTGGCGGTTTTGTAGGAGCCGGTGGTGTTGCCTACCAGCGCAGAGTAATCCGTTGGCGGTGTTGTCGCTGCCACTGGTGTTGGAGTAGAGCGCATAGGCGCCGATGGCGGTGTATCGAACGCCTCACAGTTGTAGGCATTTCGTAGCCCGTCGATCCGGGTCTATATGACACTCCGATACCTCCCTTCTGAACGCCAGTTCAAATCAATCCGGAGTGCCCACCGGAAGTCCCAAATGGGCGACTTCGTGGCGTGCTGCTTAGAAAGAAGAAGCTGCTTGCATCTAACTCGACCGGTTAGACAGAATTGGACTTGGAATAGACTGTCACCGGGCAGTTGGTCTGTATACCTTCCTGATTCTCGGATGCCGGACAATGCATTCTGCGCAGGAAGCGCCAGCCTTTTTCCAGAGCTAAACTCGTCCACTACCTCTTCATTCAGGAACGCAATACCAGCTCGATCGATCTCCCAGGTCCAGGCCGATCGTCAGTTTCTGATCCGCAAAAGTTTTGGTCTGCTTTGCCCCTGCGGTGCTAACCTTCTTCATTGTCGGTCGCCTTTATCTCTTGCGCTTCGAGCGCGTCGATAACTTGGGAGCGTATCGCATCCCGCCGGAGACCGGCATTCTCATCCCATCTGATAACGACAGTTATTCGCGAGCCCGCAGTCCGCGTGATGCAAAAGAAAAGCCGCCCAGGCGTTGGGCGGCTTGTATTCTTCAATTCCGAACAGCTCAAAGTGTTACTTCGTCACCCGGAACACCAACGTTGCTGTTGAGCGTGTTCTTGTTTGTCTTCACCTCGACCGTACCGGTGGTTGCCCCTGACGGTACGTTGGTCTCGAGTTCCGATTTCGAGATGGCCAGCTAATTTGGAAACGCAAAATTGTCACTCTGGAAAATTCAGGCCGGGAAGTGCGGAGAGCAAAAAGCTGCGATAAAGCACAACATCGTCGCCGTCGGTTGGAAAGACATACCCGACCTTTCGAGCTTCAGTTCACGCGAAGAAATCGCCAGGCTCTATCGGCAGTTACATGCCGAAAACTAGCCATCACCAGAACACTGCAAACTGCGAACAAACCCAAGCTTCAATGCCTGTACCGCGGTGGACAACGTCTCCCGCTGCGGTTCGCTCACCAATAAATGAACGTGTTCTGGCATGACCACATACCCCAACACCACCAACCGATAACGTCGGCGAACCCGTTCCAGAATCTTCAGAAACAAATCACAGTAAACCTCGTTCCTGAAGACCGGTCGGCGTCGGTAACAACTGAACGTCAGAAAGTGTAAGTCCCTACCGCCATAAAATCGGTGTAGGCCCTCGGTTATGAATAGAGAGTAGAAAAATCAGAGGCCCTGTCTGTGACAAGTGAACTTCGAGGTCAGAATCGTTCAGGGTGCATTAATGTGCCCGAGGCGAGGGTGCCCGAGATTAGGGTGCCCCAGGTCTCGCCGTTTTTGCGAGACCTGGGAGCCGCCGCCACAACGCTTGCCCCAGAACCACGCAAACCGCGAACCAATCCCAACCTGAATGCTCGTACGGGGTCGACAAAATCGACGCAGGCCCTCGGTCATGAATAAGCGAAGAAAAATCAGAGAAGGCCTGTCTGTGACGAGTGAACTTCGAGGCGGCCCACCCAGGTCTCGCAAAACCAGCGAGACCTGGGGCACGCGGCGAGTTTCCTAAAAGCCTGAAACCGGACCCTTAAGGTAGTTCGATAACGCGCCGTAAGATCGATGAGTCGAGCCGGTGGGTTGCCACGAACTAACGCTCCATATGAAAGTCTTTTCACAGTATCGGCGAACAGCGTGATTGGTGTATACTCAGCGCCGTTTTTGAACGAAGACGGAGATTCCGGTTCAAGCAGTTGCGAAGGGATGGTTCCAGCAGCTTCCCGTTTTGCCCTCGCGTGTGTTCGTAATCCCCAGCTGCGCTCGCCGGAGCAACTCCCAGGTTTGAAGGAGCAAAGCCGATGAAGCAATTCGCATTGCGTCGCGCCCTGAGTCTCGTTTCGGCGCTGGTCCTATTCGTCGCCAGCCCCGCTCCACACGCGCAAACCTACACCGAACTCCACAACTTTGATTGGCACAAAGAGGGAGCCAATCCATTGCAGCCCGCACTGCTGGCGCAAGGCCAAGATGGGAACCTTTATGGCACTCTGCCAATCCAGCTTTCGGGCGAGGGCTCCGTTTTCAGCTACACGCTTTCCGGCACGCTCACCGAACTCTACGGCTTCACCGGCGATGACGGAGAGTTTCCTCAGTCGGGACTCAGTCTCGGATTCGACGGCAACTTCTACGGAACAACCGAAGAGGGAGGACCACTGCGTAAAGGCACGGTCTTCAGAATTGGCGGCGGAGGTATGACCGTACTCTACAAGTTCACGGACTCCGCCGACGGCGCCTATCCCTGGTCTCCACCCATCCAAGCCCCGGATGGAAGCATCTATGGCGGCACTTACAACGGCACGAACCAAGGGAAGGCGTATCGAATTACGCCTTCTGGCAGATTCTCCGTGATCGCAACCCTACCATCAAAGACTCAGGCCCCATTTATTCAAGGCGCGGACGGAACCTTTTATGGAACGACTCCGTACGGTGGTCACTTCAATCGCGGCACCGTCTTCCAGCTCACCACAAAAGGGAAGCTCAAGATCATTCATAGCTTTGGCGACGACGGAACGATTCCCATCGGTCCGGTCATGCAGGCCAGCGACGGCAAGCTTTACGGTTCAACGTCGGCGGGAGGAACCTTCGGCCAAGGGATTGTCTTCCAACTATCCAGTAGCGGTACTTACAAAGTGCTGCACAACTTTCAGAATATCGAAGGCAATAATTCGACCTCTGGACTGGTACAGGGAAGCGACAAGTTTCTTTATGGAGTTACCTCCAGCGGTGGCACCAATGGCGTTGGCAGCCTGTTCAAAATCAACACGACCGGGACCGCCTTCTCAGTGCTCCACAACTTTGACATGAAGAACGGAGCCAACCCGGGTGGAACTTCGACCCTTCACACCAACGGAACGATCTACGGCGTCACGTACACCGGCGGGAGCCAATTCTCTGGGTACGGCGTTCTCTATAGCTTCAACAATACGTTGAAGCCGTTCGCCTCGCTGGTCGTAATCTGGTCGGGCAAAGTAGGTAAGCACGTCGGGATTCTCGGCCAAGGCTTCAGCAGCGCCACCGGCGTGAAGTTTGGCTCCGGCTCGGGCACGTTCCAGGCCGTGAGTGACACATACATGATCGCCACCGCGACGGCGGGCGCAACGACGGGCAACGTTACCGTTCTTGAACCCGGCGGCAATCTCGTCACGCCGCAGGTCTTCAAGGTAATTCCGTCGATCAAGGGTTTCAAACCGACCAGTGGCCCGGTGGGGACGAAAGTCGCGATCACCGGAATGAGTCTTACTCAAACTACAGTTGTAACCTTCGGCGGCGTCAAAGCCACAAGCTTCACCGTGAACTCCGACATGAAGGTCACTGCCGTCGTTCCTAACGGCGCCAAGACCGGGAAGATCGGAATCACGACTAAGGGCGGCAAAGCGATCAGCAGCAGCAATTTTATTGTGAAATAAACCTTGTCCACAGTTTGCTTTGCTCCGCAACTACCGCCGCGCGGGGTGGTGCGTAATTATCGAGTTGATTCCGCGTTACCCCGTATGGGAACCTGAAAGATGTTGAGAAACAGGGAGACTCTCTCCCCGCCTCAATCTGCTGAGTCAGGGTGCAGAGAGATTCTTTCTGCCGATCAGGCGCACGCCCTCACAACCGCGCTCTAGGCGCATTTCCGCTTTTCGCCATCGGCACTCAGAAACACTCGCGCGGTTACCTGCCGCGACGCAGAAGCCGCCCATGAGAGGCGGCTTCGTGTTCTCATCCCGAACGGCACAGAAGCATTAAGGCCTTACGTGGAATACCTTGTTGCTGGTCAGCGTGCCGCCGGGAGTGGTTACGGTTACTGGACCCGTGGTCGCTCCGACTGGAACCACTGCGGTCAGATAGGTGTTAGAAACGACCGTGAACTTCGCCGAGACTCCATTGAACGAGACCTTGGTGGTCCCGGTTAAGCCTTGGCCCAGGAACTCGATAGTCGCGCCCACCTTGCCAAGGATGGGCAGCAGGCTGACGAATGGTTTCGCGGTTATCTTTACTCTGAAGAGCACTCCGGTGTTGTGGATGTCGCCTCCGTCCTGCGTGTTTCCGTACAGAACCCCAGTGGTGTGCTGGATCAGCGCGACGCTCGGCAAATTCCCGTCGGCGTCATCGAAATTGTGGACGACCGAAAACTTCCCTGTCGTGGTCAGCTTGAAAATGGTCCCGTATCCATTGCCTGCCTTCCAAGCTACGCCATAAAGGTTGCCGTCGGTAGCTTGCACTAGAGCGGCATAGGGACTCGCCCCGTCGGTGGTCCCATTGAGACTATGCAGTACGGTAAAGACGCCCTTCGGTGTGATCTTGAAAACTAGCCCCGCTTTACTAGTACCACCTGCAGGGGCAGTTCCGTAGAAGTTGCCATCACTACCCTGAATCAGGGCAGCCTGCGGTTGATAATAAACAGCATTGTCAAAGCTGTGAAGCAAAGTGACAGCACCGGAAAGTGTCATTTTGAAGACGGTGCCGGTATTGCTAGCGCCGCCATACTGAGTTGTTCCATAGAGACTTCCATCGGAAGCCTGAATCAAGGGAGCAATTGGATGACAGCCATGTAGGGCACCATCGAACTCAAACAACGTTGTCAGGTTGCCTTTGGGCGTAATCCTATAAGCTGTTCCACATCCGTGGCCGCCAGCATTTACGCTTGTCCCGTAGAAATTTCCGTCCCATGCTGGAATCGGAGGCGCATATGGATTTGCACCATCGTTGCCGCCGGCAAAATTGTACAGCGTCTTTAATGTTCCCTTCGGTGCGATCCTGAAGAGGGTTCCATGGTTCGAAGTTCCCGTATAGTATGTGGAGCCGTAGAAATTGCCGTCAGTCCCCAAGCTGAGCCCACTGTAGGCGTAGGCGAAGTTAGTCAGTACTGTCAGCTTTCCGCTCGGTGTGAACTTGAAGGCGGTGCCGCTCCCGCTACCGCCTTTCGGAGTCGTGGTGTACAAGTTGCCATCGCGTCCCTGCGCGATGACGCCCAATTCTTGCGGGTTCAATGGATCGCCTGTGTGGTCACCGAGGTTGTAAATCACCGAATAACTTTGAGCGTGGGCGTGGTTAGTTGTCCCGAAGACAAGCAGGACGGTGAGTAATAGAGTTTGGGCGAGAAGAGAACGTTTCATAGAACACCTCCATCGAGAGAGTTTTGCGGCCCAAGTGCAAAAGGGGAGCCAAAGTGTGCGAAGACGTGGCCCGACGCGCCCCACATCTCCTATGGAGCAGCAGGCGCTCCGTTCGCGGTACTCAGCTCTCTGTGAAACAACGAGAGAAGAATCATCAAAAGGTTTGCATAATACGATATGGTGCAAACGCGTAGGAAAACTGATCTGTCACGATCAGTGGCGCTGAGCGCCTATCCGACCTCTACCACGCATTGCGTAAACGCGCAGGAGAAACCGTCGTGGTGATGCGAGATCAAACAGCAACCGACTTGATCCTGGCCAGGGCTCGGCTGGTGACCGCTGGGGGGGAACGATGCGGCCGAGGAGGCAATTCTCCTCCCAGCGAGACTGCCGGTCAAGGGCAAAAGATTCTGCCCCCCACAGCTTCGTCTCGGTGCAGGTTTTGTTAAACGCTCTTAGCTAGGTCAATCCGCCCCATAGTCCCGCCGCATAATGTGCAGACACAGGTCGATCTCCGCCGCACTGCCCGCCGAAGTGAGAATGCTGCCCTCATCCACATATAGGCGGTCCGCTTCCACCTGAATGCGCGCCAGGCGCCGGCGAACTGACAGCCAGGATTCGCTTTGCCACAGGCTTGACCGTGCTGTAGGCCGCCATGAATTCAGGCAGGAATGCAGCTTCGTCGAACATCACGCGCAATGCTGGCGGGACCATCTCGCCTCGGATCTAGATTACGCTCGCTATTTCGGAGTACGCGGCGGCGCAGGAGGTCCGACTTCAACATCGTGGAACTTCGGAATCGGACTGGTCGTTCTGGAAATCTGCTTCTCGCCCTTGGAGCTGAATCGCGGCTCGCTCGCAGCCACTGAAGTGCGCACTGGTGGAGGCGACTAACGCGGCGGCCCGAGCCAAAGGTACTTACCTGAGAGACAAGTTTTTCCGTCTCAAGGCGCGGACCTACCGCATCGAGCGACGCCCGCACTTTTTCAAGATTGATCTTGCGCGATCTTGGCATGATCGGCATTATTTTATCCCTCGAATGTGCCTCTGAACCGCCATTGCAAATCAGGGCCATTGCAAATCAGGGAAAGAGAGGTATAGTGGGCGGTAAGTTTGAGGGGGGGCGGGGCCGAAGCGTCTCCCTTGTTTCGGGGGAGACTGGGGAGGCCTACAGGTCCCGCCTTTTACTGAGAAGCAGCTCTTGGGGTAAAGAGCTTTTCAACGCAGTCAACCTATCAGACGCACAGCCAATCCTTTTCAACACCTGCCACAGTTTTACGGTTTCGTAACACCGTGGATAGCGGCGTATAATCCGCGTCCGAGGGGGAGAAAGAGCCTACCTGTAAATGCGCCAACCGTCAATGGTTTCCTGCTGTTGGGATGGATGGAAAAAGAAGAAGCGGTCCATTGGTAAGTAGTGAAGACTGTCACTTCGATCCGCCTTAGTAGGACGTTCAGGCACAAGAACTGTGGCGAAAATACAAAGCAGTGGTTTACTCGCCGCTAGACACCCTATCGCTCCTTCAATTAAGCCGATTGTCGATGATTTTCTGGTGCGCGAGGTCGAGGACGTTATAAGCGTAAGACCAGATTGCGTCTTGTGCCGATGTAAGCGTTGTTCGATAGGATTGTGTTAGAGCTCTAGGGAGCAGCCTCGCTGGCAGAGAAGAAGCAAGGATTCGGTGCGCAAGCGAGAAACTGCTCTTCCTCCGCGTCCCGATACCCATTTCATCACTGATCGCAATTGATAAAAAGAATGAGAATCATGCTGAGGTATTTGTGAGCGATTACTCGTATCGCAGCGCCACCATGGGGTCGACCTTCGCCGCGCGCCGCGCAGGCACATAACCGGCCAATAAGGCGATGCCGCACAAAACCACCGCGACCAAGCCAAATGTAATCGGGTCGGTCGGCTTAACACCGAACAGCATGCTCGCCATCAGTCGGGTCAATCCCAGGGCGGCGACGATTCCAATCGCCGTGCCGGGCAGCGTCATGCGCGCTCCGTCTTGCAGCACCATGCGCAATACATCAAGCCGCTGCGCCCCCAGCGCCATGCGCACACCGATTTCCCGTGTACGCTGCCCGACCAGGTACGACAGCACGCCATAGATTCCAGTGCCAGCCAGCAACAGAGCCAGCCCTGCGAATGCGCCCAGCAGGATGACAGAGAAACGCTGGCTGGCGATGGAGTCCGCCACCACTTCCTCCTCGGATTCGTTGTCGTAAACGATCATGTCCCGGTTGCTCGCCAGGAGTTTCTGGCGAATCGACTCGAAAAAAGCTCCAGGGGCGAGCGCGGTTTCAGATCGAACAAATACATTGAATCCTTGGGCGAGACTCTTCGTGTCGCGGGCCCCACTTTGCATGATTGGCCAGTACATCTGGGCTTGCAGGGGATGGCTAGCGTCTTCGGCGAGTCCCCACTGATTCACGTGCCCAACGACACCAACAATGACCAGAGGTACAAAGACGCGTTGATTGGAATCGCTGTCGAAGTCAAAAATGCGGATGTGTTTGCCGATCGGGTCTTGGCCGGCGAAATATTGTTGCGCGAAGCTCGCGTCAATCACCGCCACGCGCGCAGCGTTCTCATTGTCCTCGTCGCTCAGGAAGCGGCCCCGAAGGAGGGGAATGCGCATGGTTTTCAGATACTCCGGTTCTACTATGTGTTCCAAAGTCTGCTGAATCTTCGCGGTTCGCTGCGTGGGCGGCTCTTGCCCTTCGAGCAAAAAACTACTCTCATTGTCGTATTCCATGGGAACGGCGCCATCATGCAAGGACACGGCCTGAACTCCCGGCACACTATGGAGCGTCGCGCTGATTTGCCGAAACGCAGCATGGATCGCATCCGGAGGTTGATTTACTAAAGAAGGTGGTGGCGTCACGAAAAAAAACGACACATTGCGCGGATCGAAGCCAGGATCGACTTTCCACAATTGCACCAGCGTGCGGCACATCAGCCCCGCGCCCACCAGCAGCACGAGCGCCATAGCCATTTCGCCCATCACCAACGCAGACTGCATGCGCGAACGGGAGCCGGAGATGGCGCGTCCGCCGTCCTTGAGGCTTCCACTGATGTCGGCCCGTGACATCCTTATGGCAGGCAGCAAGCCAAACATGATTCCGGTAAGGACCGAAACAAAGATGGTGAACAGCAGCACAGGGAGATGGAGTCCGATTTCCTCGGCACGGGGAACGGTTTCCGGGACCGCCACAAGGGCGGCGGCTGTTCCCCACCTCGCCAGAAGCAGCCCAAACCCGCCGCCCAGCGCCGACAGCAGAACGCTTTCGGTAAGCAGTTGGCGCAGAATCCGTATCTGCCCCGCCCCGAGCGCGGCACGCACCGAGAACTCGCGCTGGCGCGCCGTTGACCGGGCAAGCAGCAGATTGGCGACATTCACGCAGGCGATCAGTAAGACGAATCCCACCGCCCCCAGGAGCACCAGCAGCGCCGGCCGCATGTCACCAACGATATTGTCTTTCAAAGGGATGATGTTGGCCTTGATATTTCCGTCAATGTTGGGATAGGCCTCAGCGAGGCCGGCATTCACTCGCTTCATATCGTCACGCGCCTGCGCAAGCGTGACCCCAGACTTCAACAAGCCAATAGCATCCATGCCCCGATACGAATCCCGGAGGTAAAAGGTCGGATCGATCTCTTCTCCGATGGCTTCGTACACATCGGCGGTTCTGAAGTTGAAGACATGCAATCGAAACGAAGCTGGAATGACGCCGATGATCGTGCGCGGCTGCCCCGCCACAATGAGCCGTTGGCCAATCACGTTCCGGTCCGAAGCGAACTTTCGCTTCCACAACCCTTCCGAAATCAGAGCCGTCGGGCTGGCGCCGCGCCGGTCTTCTTCGGGAGTGAAATTGCGCCCCAGGATTGGGTTCACCCCGAGAATCGGAAAGAAGGTTGCAGACACGCGTTGTGCGTGCACCTCTTCGGCTTGTCCGACGCCAGTGATGCTGCCGTCTGTCGAGCGGTATGCGGCCATTGCCTCAAAGGAACGATTGTCGCGCTGCCAATCAAGGAAGTTGGGATAAGAAATCGAGCCTTTGGGAAAGTTCGGCGTCGCCTCGAACATGGAGACGATGCGGCTGGCATGGTGGAACGGTAAGGGGTTCAGCAATACTCCGTTCACGACACTAAAGATGGCGGTATTAGCTCCGATACCGAGGGCTAAGGTGAGAACCGTGACCGTAGTGAAGCTAGGGCTCTTGCGCAACTGCCGCAGCGCGTAGCGAACGTCCTGTGCGAGGCCGGTCATCTCAGGTTCGTCCTCCTAAGCAAGCTGATTCCGTGGGCCAATATAAGGCAAAACGGATCACGTCTGGTGCAAGCTGGGCGCAATTCTCTTACCAATATAGTGCATGGCCTAAACCACTGATAGTACAGAGACGAGAGAACACCGCTGTCGTTCAAAGGTGTCCACAGTCGGACCGTGATGTCCGGAGGCGAACAGGCACCCATGGGCCAGTCTGGGTTTATGAGACGGGTTATAGTGTTGTCGGCATTTCGTAGCCTCGTCGATCCAGGTCTATATGACAGTCCGACACGTCCCTTCTGGGCGCCAATTCAAATCAATCCGGAGTGCCGACCGGAGGTCCAAAATGGGCGACTTCGTGGTGCTGCTCAGAGAGAAGAATCAGCTTGCATCTAACTCGACCGGTGGATATGATTGAAGTCGAGCGTCACTCGGCAGTTGGTCTGTACACCTTCCTGATTGGTCTCCATAGCTCCACCAAATTTATCAGCGCTCGAGCAACGGTAGTTGCTGCCCCAGCGCAACGGAGACCTGACCATGAAAGCCTCACGGCCGTTCCCGGCGGCCAAAATTGCAGCCAGTAAGCTGAACGGCGCCACATCACCTGGCCCGAAATCAGCGCAGAGAAATTTCTTCCCCTGCCAGAATTCCATCCGCCACGGAATCTTTGCCCCTGAAACTCTGCTCCCGGTGAAGGCGAAGAAGAATGGAAAACGCTTCGCGATGGAATGATCAGCAGTTTATTGCGCGGTTGGTTCACGCGAGTATCGCCGACTCGAAAGAGTTCACGGAATGAATAGGGGACGGGAAGATTGCAGCGTGCGCTTGCCCTTCAATGCCACGTGACGAATCAAACGTGGTCCCGGCATTCGTTGGCGAAGCCCCGAATAAGCCGCCAACTGAACAACTCGGCAATTCCGTGACCGGCGATTCTTGGGGTTATGCCGATCATGCAGGATTGAAGCGACTGGAAGTACAACTGAACGAACGGTCAATAAAACGGTGGATTGGTATTCATAGTCCGAACTTTAGCAGCGGAATTCGTGCGCACGTGCGAACTAGCACGGTCGCGATTCCAGATTGCGAATCCAGGAGGATGGAGCATGAAGATCAAGAAAACCATGACCGACAAAGCGATTGAAGCAAACCAAAACAACGGCAAGAAAGGCCACGGACCGATCAATCCGACCCTCGCAAATCAACACGCGCGGAAACACAGTCTGCTCTCGAAGAATCTTGTATTTCAAAACGAGGAGGAACGGCAGGAATTTGAGGAACTGTTGAACGACCTGGTCGATGAATACCAGCCTGTCGGCCGGACAGGAGTGGAACTGGTCAACAAACTCGCCTTCGTTTTTTGGAAGTTGAACCAAGAAAACGGTTTGGAAATACAGGAACTGGCTCATCGACGCCAGGCGGCAGCCGCAATTCTGCGTACCTTGGCTGAGAATGACAGTGAGCAGCTTCCACTTTTCACCGCTCCGGACGGTGCGCATTCTGCCGCACAGTTCGGCTGGGAATGTCAGGAGTTGGTCGTTCGGACTGGCACGAGAAACTCGGAGGAAGAAAACGAGGGACTTCATGAAGATCGGACGGGCAGGATAGCACATGTGCAAGTCGAGGCCCGACTGAATACGTCGTTGGACACGCTCTTGCGTTATCAGACGGCTTTAAACCGAGATTTGTACCGCGTCATCGGGGAACTGCGGTCCATGCGCCGCGAGAGACACGAGGAATGGTGCCGTGAGGAAAAATAAATCAATTGCGCAACCGCGGAATAGGGGAAGACTTAATTTGACTTCTTTCAAAAATGCAGCTGCGTCGAAGCACCGTGCAAATTGCGACAATGAGAGCAAGAAGCAACGCGCCTGCAGGCAAGCCGTGCGCGAGGCGCAATCCTTTGCCCATCGGGTCTGGGCAGAGGCCGCCCAGGTGGGACCCGAGGCCTCGCTGGCAACGCGAGTCTCGGTGCTGCGCCTCTTTGCCCTGACCAAGCAACTCCACGACCAAATTGATGAAGCCTTCAGTGGGCACGCATTTCTGCCCGATCTGGGGCCGACGAGCATGGTGAACCGGTGCAGGTTCAACTCCTACTTCGAGTTACACCGGAGTGCGACCAGACTCCTCTTAAAGGCCTTGAGAATTTTGGGCATTGACACCTGGGATGATCCTTTAGGGACTGTGCCGATGCAGAAGGGGGCAGACAAGTCGCGAGCAAACGCGACCCAAGGCGTTTTGAAGCACTAATGGCGTGTTGGTGCTGGAGCGAGATCATCTGCTTTTCAGCTAGGCTGCGCTCTGTCCGCACATCGCTAGGAGCGTGTCGGTTGGTTTTTGCGAAACGAACCCACTAACTCCTTCCCCTTCAATTACGGTGCAAAGTAACAAACCCGAACACGGCGCCTTCGGTCCCAAGACTATCAGCGGAAGTCAATGCGGTGCTGAACTCACATCCCGCCGTCGTGCATTCCGCAGTCATTGGACGACCAGTCGGCGGAGCCGAGGGCGGTGAAGAAGTCGTCGCCTTCGTGCAACTCTCGCCGTCGTCGCCAACTTCGGAGACCGAACTCGCGCAACACGCCGCACAACATCTCGCACCCTACAAGCGGCCGTCACACATTCTGCTGGTGCCCTCCATGCCCCTCACTCTGACCGGAAAAGTCATCAAGGGTGAACTCGCCAAGTTGTTCCAACTCACCATCGCTCGCTAACGACGCAGAGCCGCCCAGCTCAATAAGAAACCTCAATCAGCGTCCGTCCCTCACTCCCCGAATCCCGTCCGTACTGTCATCTGAATTCATCTCTTGAAGAGGTAAGCGTCCGACCAACACACATGTTCGACAGGCGGGGTCCGTGTTGAAGTGTCCGGATGACCGCAAAAACAGAGTTGTCAGCGCCCAAGCGCCGTACACGAGCGGAAGTCCAGCAATTGGTGGCCGAGTTTGTGAGCAGCGGTATGCGTCGGAGCGCCCGCCTTGTATTGACTAATCTTCGGCTTCGAATGTCCAGATTTGCGCAGGCTCGATTCCTTTTGCCGGGACACCAACATAGAAGCGGTCGCGTTTTGCAAAGAAATAACCAGTGCGGATGCCAATCCCGGACGGAACATTCGAAATCAACTCGTAATGATCCGGATCATTTTGCTGGAACACGCTGATGATTCCTTCCCCACCAATGACGTAGATCCGGTTCCGTGATGCGTCAAAGAAGACATCATCGCACTCTCCAGCCGCTCGCAGTCGAGCGACTTCGTTGCCGGTTTCGGTATTCAGGACGACCATCATCGGGGTCTTCCGGGTGATCGTAAACAGCCGGTGGTCGGCTTCGTTCAAGGCCATCGCATAATTACCACGCAAATCCTTGAGCGGCCACTTTGTCACGGCGCCGGACTTCCGGTCAATCGATTCCACCACGTTGCCCGCGTCGGGTACGTTCACGTAGATGCGTCCTCCCTGTGCTTCTACTTGAAAAGATTCCGGGTGTCCTTCTGTCTTGTAAACCCCGCCTATGCGTGTATCCGTTTTTGGATCGACCATCGCGATACCACCATCCTCCTCGCCGAATCCCACGAAGACCGTCTTCGAGCCTTCGTCGTAACGCAGATTGTCGGGATCTTTGCCAAATTCGATCGTTTTTCGAAGGCTGTACGCCGCACCGTCGTACACTCTCACTTTGCCGTCTTCTGCGTTTGCCACATAAAGTTTGTCAACGCCGGGAACGTAGAGCGGTCCTTGCGGCTGCGCGAGTCCCTTGATGCTGTGAATTACCCTTCCCGCGAAAACATCAATTACTTCCACGGTGTTGTTGCCGAGTGCGGAGACGAATAACCGTTTCCGTTTTGCGTCGGTCGTGAAGTGATCGAGTCGCCCAGCCACGCCGGGCACGGGAATTTCCTCTTCCAGTTGCAACGGAAGTAGTTCGCGCGTCGCCGGAGTTTGCGCTCGCGCATTCCTTGTGGTCTGAATCGTGACGACCGCCAGCACGGCGGCCGCCGCCAAACCAATGGTCAACGACTTTTTCATCTTTCCTCCTGAAAACTATTTGTTGTTTCTGGTTTCGTTCTCAGAACGTCTCGCCGAGTCCAATAAGACTTTAAGGCCCTGGTTCAAAGACGAGAATAGCAGCCCCTTCTTGGTCGTGAGCTGGCGCGGCGACATAGTAGCGGTTCAGCTCGGAAGACCAGAAGGAAGTTCCTGCGCCCGGTCGGGTCGGGATTTTTCCTGCCGTCTCGTAGTGGTCCGCATCCAGTTGCTGATACGCGAAAATATTCCCGACATCGAAACCGCGGCCGCCCGAAATGTAAACGCGTTTGCGAACGGCATCAAAATAGACGCCATCCATGCCTTCTACAGTTGGAAGATGGGCGATTTCCTTGCCTGATTCTGAATCCATGACCACCATTTCAGGAGGCGTGCGGGTGCCGATGAACAACCGGTGACTTCGTTCATCAAAGGCTCCGTCGCCGGGGCGCTGGCTGCTGACAGGCCACGTGGAGACAACTTGCCGTTTCTTGGTGTCGACGGCTTGCACTTTGCTCGTCGCGGGAAGAAACACGAACAATGTTGCTCCGGAGTTGTCCAGCAGAAGTTCCGAGGGGTGCGCGTCCACCTTGATGTCGCCGAGATGCTTGTCTGTTTTGCCGTCGATGATTCCAACCTCGCCATAGTCCTTGGCTGCATCCTGGCCGCCGTAGCCTACATAAAGGACCTGCGTGCTCGGATCGTAGGCCACGCGGTTGGGACCGAGATCGAACTTGATGGAATCAAGGAATTCGAGCGTGTCAGTGCGGAAGACGCGGAGCATGCCGTCGTCGCCGCTGGCCACGAACAGTTTGTTGAGCGACTTCTCGTACGCGATACCCTGAGGCTTTTTGAATCCGGGGATGCTCTTTCTCCACTTCCCCGCCTGCAGATCGATCACTTCTACGGAGCCATTCTCGAGTCCGGCAACAAAGAGCCGCTTGCCTTCAACGTCCACATCCATGTGATCGAGACGGCCTTTCACGTTGGGCATGGGAATCGTCTGGATGAGGCGCAAGGGAGCTTTGTCCTGTGCTCCCAACCTCGGGGGAGGTGCGAAGAAAAGAGTAAACAACACGGCTAAAATCGGAAGAAGTTTTCTCACCATTAGATCCTCGCAGATGCAAAGCTACGCGTTTACCCAATGATGTGATTGGCGTCTACCATTGTAAAAAGTAATCCGGACCCAATCGTGACCCATACCGCAACATCGAGCGCCGGCACCCAGCCTTGATGAACCGCGATTGAAGCGGTCACGGTAGATGATACGACTCCGCCAAGACTTCCCACGGTGTTCATCAAGGCGGACAGCGATGCGGAATATCCGGGCGCCAGATCGATACACGATGCCCAGAAATTCGCCGCGCCGAACATGGTGAAGCCCGCCGCCAGCGCGATCATCGGCAATGCACCCACCGTCAGCGTCAGATGATTTCCGGTATACAACGAAAGAGCAGCGACGCCCATGCCCAGCCAGACGGCCGCCAAGCGTCCTTTCCGGCGATCTGTGACCAGAGCGACACGGTCAGAGAACCATCCTCCAACGGGGGAGAGAACTGCCATGGCGAGAAATGGCGCTGAAGTCCAGGCGGCCGCGTGCATAATGTCGAGTCCCCGCATTTTTACCGCATAGAAATAAAACCAGTTGTAGTAAACGTAAAACGCGTACCCTTGAAAACCGTAGCCCAGGATCAAGCCCCACACGGACACACTGCTTAGCATCTTCATCCAGGGAACCTGCGTGGCGGCTTTCGGCGGGTGGTCGGCTGTTTTTTCCAACCCTGGGTGGATGATCTGCAACTCTGGTAGGTTTACGCGGGGATTTTCTTCCGGCCAGTCCGTCGCGTACCAGTGCCAAAGTGCAACGACGGCGAACGCGAGCGCCGCGGAGATTGCGAAGGAGACACGCCAGCCATAGTGGACCATCGTCCATGCAATTGCGATGGGAGTCAGGGTCCCGCCGAGTCCCAGACCGCATACCTGCAAGCCGCTTGCGAATCCGCGCTCGTGCAGCGCGGTCCAGGATGCAATGACGCGGGTTACGTTAGAGGAAACCGCTGCCTCTCCAATCCCCGTAAGAAAGCGAACAATTCGAAAAACGGCCAGTGCGCTGAGCCCCGTTGCCGTCGCGAAGCTTGGCGCGAAGACCATCGCTCCCGATCCAACCGCAAAACAAAGAATGGACCAAGTTAATGTTCGACGCGGGCCGATGCGATCGCAAACATATCCCCAGGGAATCTGAAACAATCCATAACCCCAGAGAAAGGCGCTGAACACCCGGCCCATGGAAATCGTACTGAAGGAGAATTCTTCCTCGATATATTTGCCCGCAATGCTCAGGTTCAGGCGATTCATCGCCGTCACGGCCATAATGGCCATGACGATGCCCATCACCACCCAGCGCATGTGAGTGGGGGGTTGGTCTACGCCCTCGGCCTCACGACGTTCCCGGCATAACTCATCCTTCGTCGCCACTTGCGGTCCTTTTCTGACGATTCAGTTGTGGTGCCGTCACTCGTGCGGAGCGCTCCAAGCTGTCGCGGGCTGCGGAGGCCGCTGTATTTGGTCGCGGCCTCCTCGACGGGGGAGAAAATTAGAAGATCAATTTCAGCCCCAGCTGAATCTGTCTTGACGTCGTGGAAGTCTGATTCAAGGCCGTGGGTAGTGCGGTCCCGTCGGCGTCATACACCGAGTTGTTCTGGCCAAAAGTGTTCAGGAATCCCGGCGAGAGGAAGTTCGTGTGATTCAGGATGTTAAAGAATTCCGCCCGGAACTGGACATTGAAAGCTTCGGAAATACTCGGGATACGCGTGTTCTTGAAAATGGAGAAATCTACAGTGGTGAGCCCCGGTCCGTAGAATTGATTGCGCTTGGTGTTGCCCAAGACGTTGGAACAGAACTGAGTGCCCGAGGGCGGCGCAACCGGGGAATTGGGAAATGATCCGGGAGCGCAACCCAATGGATTGGCGACCGTGGCTAACGGATATGAAATGGGAGCCGTCGGCGGGGTGAAGCAATTGGTATTCACGTAGTTGATGCCGCCGTGAATGGGGTTGCAGCCGGGAATGAGACTGGCGAAGTCCATAGAAAAGTCCCCGTTGAACCCGGTACCGAGCGGATCGTTTCCATCGCCGACCGTGAGCGTGAACGGAGCTCCGGTGGTTGCAGTGACGATCGTGCCCACTTCCCATCCACCGGTTAATGTGGATACGAACCTGGAGCCATTCTTCATCGCCGGAATATTCCACATCAGTGTTCCGGAAAGTACCTGGCGCACATCGAAGTCACAGGCGCCAACGCGGGCCGACTTAACAAGCAGCAATGGAACGGCAATCGAGTTCAGGTAGGAATCCCCTGTGACTGGAGCGGAACTTAAATCTCTGCACTTGCCAAATGTGTAAGAAACCTGGCCTTGAACGCCCTGGCTGAAACTTTTCTTTAGTTGTGACTGGAACGAGTTGTACGAAGAAGCTCCGTCATAAAGTACCGGGCGAATGCCAGCGCCGCCACCCCAGTTGGGATCGATTCGTGTCCCGTTTACGGGAAACACCAAACCGACCCCGCTTACGTTGGTTGGTTGAACCAGATTGATGTCGTCGGCAGCCGCAGAAAGATGTAACGAACGCGAGCCAACATATCCGAGGAGCAAGGTATATCCCGGCGCAAGCTGTTGCTGGATGTTGAAATTCCAGTTCATGACGTACGCGCGTTTGGGAAAGGCATCGATAAACCGATTTCGGATCTTCTGTTGGTTGAAGTTGACGTTCTGGTTGATGCCATTGCCAAGCGTCGCCCCGGGAGCGGCGCCAATGATCTGGAAGGGAGCCGTCGCCGCCGTATTCAAACCAAATTCATACGGGAGGGGCAGCACGTCAAACATGCCAAAACCGGCGCGCACGACAGTCTTTCCTTGCTTGAATGGGTCCCATTCCACGCCGATGCGGGGTTCGAAGTCCTTGGTAGTTGGATTTTGTAGAAGAGGGCTGCTCACGCCGATTGGTCCACACGCCGTGGGGCCCGACAGGCAGTTGGATAGACTGACGATTTCCTGAAAACCGGCAGCAGCTACACTGTACCCGTTCACTGTATAGCCTGGTACGGTATTCGCGTCGGTTGGTCTCGTGGTCGCTTCGTAGCGCAGACCAAGGTTCACTGTGACGTTCGGCCGCACGCGCCAGTCGTCCTGGAAATAGCCGGCGAATAGCTTCTCACGCAATCCCACTTCATGCGATCCACCCGGAGCCAAGGCGTTGAGTTGATCGGGAGTGTTACTCAAAAAGGCGGCCAGGCTACCATAAGTGCTCATCCTGCCGTTGGGGCTCAACTGTTCAAGCACGTTGTACTGCATATACTCGAAGGCAAAACCAAATTTGATCGAGTGTGTTCCCTTGGTCAGGAAAGCGTCGTCGGCGGCCTGGAACGAATTCCAAGCGTGCGTGAACCGGTTGAATCCTCCCAATCCGAAGGCAGTCGTAAGCCCGGGCACTGGAATCTGCGGAGGCGCATTTGCACCGGGCGCGATGGCCAATGCTGCATCCTTGGCGACTGCATCCCCCGACAGCGGATCGTTGATTTTGCCCAGGGCGCGGCTAAAACCCAGGCGAACAGTGTTCACTAACCCCGCGCCGAAGAGATGCGTTTCTTCGAAAGTGCCCGTCTGCCGGCGGGAAAAAACCTGATGCACCGTATTCCCCAGCGGATCGGCTTGAGATTGCGGGCCAGAGTCAAAGAAGTAGCTGCCGGTCAGACTGTCCGAAGTCGAGATCTTGTGATCCAGTCTGGTGATGAAGTAGTTCTCATTGGCGATGGTTGCCACGTTCGCATTGAAAGTTTGGATGCCGGCGACGTCCTGCGCACCAGCAGGTGCGAGCGGCCATAACGCAAGATACGGTTGGATCGCTGCTACCGCGGTCGCACGCGATGCGGCATCCGGCACGTGAATAGTTCCGGAAGCCTCCTGGCTCTGGCGAAATCCTTCGTAAGAACCGAAGAGGAACGTTCGATCCTTTATGATCGGCCCCCCGGCCGATCCTCCAAACTGAATGCGCCGAAAAGGAGCAATCTTCGATCCATCGAAATAGTTGCGGGCATCGAAAACGCTGTCACGATCAAAAAAGAAGCCGGTCCCGTGAATCTGATTGGTGCCCGACTTTGTAATTGCGTTGATCACCGCCCCGGAGGTTCGTCCATACTCTGCCGTGTAACCGGTCGTAATTACGGAGAACTCCTGGACCGCGTCGACTCCGAGATTCAAGCCTGTGGCGCCTCCCGGTGCAGCGTTGGTGTAGTCGTTGATCGAGATTCCGTTCAGACGATAACTGTTCTCATTCGGACGATGGCCCGAGTCGGTCAGCTGATTGCCGAATCCGCGGTTGCCTTTGTTGGCGTTGAACGATGCGGTGGCTTGGTTAGGGATACTGGCCACGCCGGGTTCGAGAGTCGCTAGACTGGTCCAATCACGACCATTTAGAGGCAGTTCGCGCACCGTCCGGGAATCCACTGTCGAACTGATCGCGGTTGTCGTAGTCTGAACATCGGGCGGCGTATCCGTCACGTTGATAACCTCGGTTACCTTACCTGGTTTCAAGCTAAGGCTTAGGGCCTGCTGTGCCCCGACGGTTAGAGTGATGCCTTTCTGCACAACTTTCGAAAATCCTTCAGCCGAAGCCGAAACGTCGTAGGAACCGGGTAGCAGGTTCGGCGCGGAATAAAATCCGTCGCCATTCGACAGAACCTCGCGAACCTCAGCGGTTCCCACGTTCTTGATGGAGACCGTGGCATTAGCGATCGATGCCCCGGAGAGGTCAGTGATCTCTCCGGAAAGGGTTGCACCGGCTACCTGTGCTTCCGATTGTGCAGACCACAACAGGCTCAAGCAAAGTGCAAGCACGCCGCAGATCGCCAAGCCGACCGCTGCCTTCATTCCCTTTTGGATCGTCATTGGGCTCCTCGTTTCGCGACCAAGAAATCTTCGCGCCATCTGTCTGGAAAATGAGTTATGTAGTCCTTAGAGTGTCCAGAATCCCCACTTGAGTTCTGAACCCAAGCCCCGGAGAAAGAGGCTTTTTTCGCCGCCGTCAATTTGCTCGGGACCTGCGCTCTGGCGCAATACTTGATGCGTCCAATCAGGAACATTTCTGCATCCGTGAGCTTGTTATTGAAAATAAGGAGGATGCACTTGTTGCTCTCTAACTTTGACCTTGAGTCTCGGCGGGGCTATACTCCGACTCGGCCTTCTCCAGCGACTCATGGGTAGCACTGCGGCGGTTACGAGGATTTTGCATTTCGGTGTTTTCGAAGTGGACCTGAAGGCCTGCGAGCTTCGCAAGCAGGGTCTTCGCCTCAAGCTCCCCGAGCAGCCTTTTCAAGTCCTGGTCGTTCTTCTTGAGAATCCGGGCGAAATTGTCACCCGAGATGAATTGCGCAATCGTCTCTGGCCAGGTGACACTTTCGTCGACTTTGACCACGGGCTGAATAATGCGGTAATGCGATTGCGGGAAGTTCTGGGCGACTCTTCCGACAATCCCCGCTTCGTGGAAACCATCCCTCGGCGGGGTTACCGTTTTATAGCTCCGGTTACGGGCTCTTTTAGTCCAGCGCCCTCGCTTCCTCACGAGGAACTGGAAAATGTGCATGGACAAGGCGCTGAGCTGGTCGACCCATCAGCGTTGGAAACTCCGTCGGAACCGGGAAGCATCCGGGGAAAGTTTTCAGCAACCCGTCTGACGATCCTCGCCATTGCGACACTCATTATGGCGGTCGTAGTCGGCTTCGCCTTGGTTCATTACCGCCCCTTCAGTGCCAATAAGACCGCTCCTGTGCGAAATAAGTCCTTGGTAGTGCTGCCGCTCGAGAATCTTTCTGGGGACAAAGACCAGGAATATTTCGCGGATGGCATGACCGATGACCTGATTGCGAACCTGGCGAAAATCCGGTCTCTACGCGTGATTTCGCGTTCCACAGCCATGGCTTACAAAGGGGCGCGCAAACCTCTGTCGCAGATCGCGAGCGAACTTAACGTCGATGCGGTAGTGGAAGGCACGGTTCTGCGAGTAGGCAACCGCGTCAGAATCACAGCTGAACTGGTGCAGGTCTCGACCGATCGTCATCTATGGGCCGACACCTACGAAAGCCAGATGGGGGACGTTCTTGCTCTGCAAAATCGCGTTTCGTCCGCCATCGTAAATGAAATTCGAATCAACCTCACGCGGGAGGAGGAACAGCGGCTGGCCAGTAATCCGGCAATCGCGCCCGAAGCGTACGAAAACTATCTCAAGGGACGCTACTACTGGAATAAGAGAACGGACGAGAACTTGACCAAGGCCATAGCGTATTTTGAACGAGCCACCCATCAAGACCCCCGGTACGCCCTCGCTTACGCCGGCTTGTCCGATTCCTATGCCATAATCGGCGCCGAGATCTTTGGAACTATGCCCGCGGCGGAGGCCGCCCCGAAAGCGAAAGCCGCTGCCTTACGGGCGCTTGAAATTGATCCCACTCTCGCGGACGCTGAAACTTCACTCGCGACGGTGAAGTTTAACTATGATTGGGATTGGAACGGCGCGGCTGAGGGCTTTGCCAGGGCGATCCAGCGCAACCCCAGTTACGCGACGGCCTATCAGAGATATTCTCTTTACCTCATGGCGATGGGCCGTTCAGCAGATAGTTTCGATCAAATTAGCAAAGCCCGGGAAATTGATCCGCTGTCCATCAGCATCAATTTCAGCCTCGGCTGGCGGCTCTACATGGCACGGCAGTACGACCGGGCCATCCAACAGCTTCGCAATACGCTTGAAATGGATCCATCCTACGAACTGCCTCATCTAGTGCTCGGCCTGACGTACGCACAGAAGGGTGAATTTGCTCTTGCCATTCCAGAATTGCGTAAAGCTGTGGAATTGTCCCACGGAACCCCGCTGATGGTCTCGGCTTTGGCGAATGTTTCCGCCCGCTCGGGGAACAGGGCAGAGGCTGAGAGGCTTCTCGCTGATCTAATCTCGGAGTCGAAAAAGCGGTACGTCTCTCCATACTACTTGGCAGTTGTGTACGTGGGTCTGGCGAAGCCTGAAGAAGCCATCGATTGCCTAGAGAAGGCTTTCGCCGACCGATCCAATGGCTTGGTGTTTCTGAAGGTAGAGCCCGAACTCGACGACCTGCGTTCAAACCCACGTTTTGTTGCTCTGCAACAAAAACTTAACTTTCCCACGTGATGCTTTCCGCTAGAGAAAGACAAGCGATCCACTTCACCCGCTTCCGCCGGGCAGAAGGAGAGAAACGGGCATCGCGATGCTTCGCAAATTCCCGTGCGTCCCAAACCTCGGCTCGCGTCCACTGCGTCCGTCGCTAGCGGTTTGTTGCCGTTCGTGATTCTTGTGACACCATGGGATCTAGCAGGCTGCTGAAAAATTGATGTGCAGCGCAGTTTTCTTTCTGTTTCTCATCGTTTGTGATGTTGGAAACTCGATTTGCGAAGTTTTTCTGATCACCCGTGGGCCGGTGGTAACCACCGTCGCCTTTATCGGGTACTTGGTTCACGGCGTTCCGCGAGCGACGGGGGCAACTCTTGGAATATTCTTGCCCGTCTATTTCATTGTTATATTACTAGCGCCCTAAATCAGCGTCGCTCCTTCGGTCTCGATTCTGCACGTAGCGCCTCCTCGAATGCATTCAATGAGTTAACCGCTGGCGCTACTCCATATCGGAACGCGTGTGAAGCCAGGCATCGTGCGTTTGGTTGATCAGATCCGCGCCAAATGCAACTCGTCAGCAGCGATGTACCTGAGCGTGGCAAGCCGTGCAAAGCGTGATCAAGTTCTGCTCTGAATCATCGCCGGAGTGACTGCGGAATTCCTTATGGTGGACCTCAAGATTGGACATTGTGCCGCACAACTGGCATCTCCAACCATCGCGGCGTAGCACTTGCTTGCGCAGTTGTTCAGAATTCCACCACGGAGACACCTGCTGTCTAAACGACGGCAGGTCGGCGGATGAAGGCTCAGGCCGCACGGTCCGCATGCACGTCTGCGAGGAGTCCCACAGTGGCGTAGTACCCGAACATCACGCGCAATGCTGGCGGGACCATCTCGCCTCGGATCTAGATTACGCTCGCTATTTCGGAGTACGCGGCGGCGCAGCAGGAGGTCCGACTTCAACATCGTGGAACTTCGGAATCGGACTGGTCGTTCTGGAAATCTGCTTCTCGCCCTTGGAACTGAATCGCGGCTCGCTCGCAGCCACTAGAAGCGGCTGCTTGGTGGTGTAAGCGGCTTGGTTGAAGACTCCGTTTTGCGGCGCCTTGGCCACCATAAATACGCCGAAAGGTTTGCCGTCTACGTAAGAGCTGGAGAGATAATCAGCCACCATTTGTCCGGAGAAGGTGCTAGGCAGCCAGGTCAACTGCATCGGTCCCGCCAGTTCCTTTCCGCTGGTCCAGGTCTTGCCTCCATTTGTGGAGGTGGTGAAGCCCACGTACAGCCGGCACGCATTACCGCCGCAGCCGGCGTCAGGGAAGTAATAATAGGTCGAAGTGAGGTGCGCACTTTTCCCGGAGGTGGAGCGATCGACCCCAAGCCCCGGAATGAAGTGATCCACTTTGCTGTTTAGCGGGTCGATGGGAATGCGGGTTGGCGCACTCCATGTCGTGCCGTTGTTTGAAGTGCTCATGACCAAATCATTCGTGCTGCAACTCGTGCGGAAGCCGCAGTCCGACCAGACGACATAGATCTTCCCCGATTTGTCGATTCCAGTGGAGGGTAGCGGCAGTCCAGAGCTGCGTAGCCCGCTGTTGTCCTGAAATGTATTGAATGGAGCGATAGTGTTGGTCGTTCCCCAGCTGACCCCACCATTCGTTGAACTGAACACCTGGATGCCGTTGCCGAAGAACGGGACGACGACCCGGCCGTTCGGTTGCACCAGAGGCTCCGCTCCTATACCACCGGCACTGTCGGCTGATGTTTTAGCTGGCCCCCAAGTCTTGCCTCCGTCCGTGGAGGTGCTCATGAAGATGGTGCCGCTGTCCCACTCTGTATAGCAATTTCCATAGAACTTGCTTTTAGCATTGTTATCGCAGGTAATCCAATTCTTGTCGTCTCCGCCGCTGCTATCCACCATGACCGGATCGCTCCAGTGGATACCATCTTTGGAGATGCTAGTGGCTACATTCACTCCGGAGTCGGCAATAGGGAGGCTGGAGATCAACCACACTCCAAACTTGGCGTTATACACCACGGAGGCGTCGCTGGCTGCCTGATTGGGCCCGTGCTTGTAGTGCACAGTCAAGTCGGGGAGCAAGCCCTGCGTCCAGGTTTTCCCACCGTCCTTGGTGATGGCGAATCCCAGGTCTGCCCCGCCGCCGCCGGAAATCCGCGCCACTTGAAAAGCCGCCATCATCGTCGAACCCCACGAGTAAGTGTCGGGTTCTACTTCGGTTTTATGTTGGCTTTCGGAATTGGTAAAAGAATCGCCGCTGATCTTAACCAAGGTAAACTGCGCGGACGCAGGCATGGCCATCAGCAACGAAAACGCGAATAGAAGCGCGAACAGGACAGAGCTTCTCGCATAGGAAGACGCAACAGAGGTTCGATTCATGGGATTTTCCTTTACCGTGAGGGGTCGCCGCGTGCGTAACTCGCAGCCGGAACGGGGAGACGTTCTCGACTTTTCCGCGAGATTCGCAGTCGGCGTGCGCTGAAAACATACACCGGAGGCTTCGCCGCTGTCAACGCAAAGACTGCCACGCGGTAGAGCTCGGGAAAAATGTTTGCAGAGCTTGTCTCACCCTCGCGGTGCTCCATCGAGCTTCGCTCGCTCACGTAGGGGAGGACGCCCTCGTCCGCCTCGCGCGGCGCAAAGCGCCGCAACTCCGCGACGATGGCTCGTTGCCTCGCCGCCAGAACCAGGCGCCCGGGCCTACGGCATCGAAACAGCCTGCCCCCAGCCTTCGCAAAGAACGCGGGTGACACTTAGAATCAATGAGTGCTATGGCGATTTTTCGACAGCCAGCTATGGCGTGATTCGGTAAATTGTCCCACATCCGAAGAAGGGGCTGCAAATTCCCTTTCCGAATCCACCCTCGACCGTAGTGCCGTAGAGGTTCCCTAATCGATCGAAAATGGGAGCCTCCACCGGAGTGCTGCCGTCCCCAAACTGAGCACCCTTAAAGTAATGGAGCACGGTCTTGGTCCATGGCCCGACCGGATTTGGTGTCAACTTGAATACCGTGCCTAGTCCATTGCCTCCGTTTTGAACGTCGACCGTGACACCGTCTACATTGCCTTGTTTGTCAAAAACCAGACCACCCACCGGGTACGCATCAGCCCCGTTCGTGTTCCCAGTAAAGTCGTACAGGGTCGTCAGCTTCCACATTCCCTTTGCGGACGGGCTCAACTCCCAGACAGTTCCATAGATACATGAACTGGGACCACCAGCCTCGGCGGTTCCATAAAGGTTGCCGCTCCTCATCACCAGGGTAGGGGTCACGCCGGCGAAACTTCCATTCGTACACTTCGGAGGTGCGTTGTAGAAGAGGTGAAGTACGCTGTAGGTCCAACCGGTCCGGGTGGGGTGAAGTCGGAAGACAACGCCATCTCGGTCGTCGTTTCCGGTTGCGTTCGCGGTGCCATACAAATTGCCCGTGTTGTCGACTATCAGGGCACCCTGAGGGGCGTAACCATCGGTGCCATCGAAGGTGTGAATTACAGTTTCCTTCCAACCGGAGTTTGTTTTGGTCACCTTGAAGACTATGCCGCAGCCCGCGTTGCAACCGCCGCTACCGCCGAAAGGCGTCATTCCATATAAGTTGCCGGATTGGTCGAATATCAGGCCATTCACCGGAAGAAAGCCGTCGGTTTTATTGTTCTGGGAGAAACCGAAGTCGTGCAGCACGGTTTCCGTCCACCCACCTCCAGCGTTCGGCGTAAGTTCGAACACAGTCCCTTGACCGTTCTTACCTCCTTGCCCTGTTGTGCCGTAGAGGTTGCCCTGCGAGTCAAACACCAAACCAGCGGTCGGAGCACTACCATCAGCGCCTCCTTGAAATCGGTACAAAATAGTCTTGATCCAGCCGCGACCGGCCTTCGAGCTGAGTTTGTAAACCGTGCCGTTGCCCCCATACTCATCTACAGTCGTACCGTAGAGACTTCCTGCCTTGTCGAAAATCATTCTGCCAAAAGGTTGGCCACCATCCGTGCCGCCTTTGAAAGAATATAAAATTGTCTCTGCACGCGCTGTCGCGCCATCGCCGGACTGCGCAAACGCTGCAAAGGATACGGTCACGAAGCAAAGCGCCAGTAGATTGAAAGCGATCTTCTGCATCAATCCTGCTTGTTTAGTCGTTAACTGAGATTGAATAGAAATGGGGAACTTGCCGAAAACAAGGTCCTGTCCGTTCAGAATGTCCGTCGGCATCATCATCTGTCTATCCTCGAAATACGAAGTAACGTGGAGATCGCTCTCGCCGAAATCCAAACAAACGGCCATCAAATGGCCGATTGAGTTGAACCCGCAGATTCTGACCCACGGGCCTCAGATTCCCCAACTCTACGAAAGTTACGCCCAGGTGAACGACTGATGAAGAATTGTGAGCTGCAAATCCTTGCAAGGAGCCGCTCTGTTGCCGATCCACACGAATGGCCGGATGCACCTGCACTGTACTTCAACTCCGCGCAGAACACCTTTCGGGATTTTTCCGCAAACTCTGAAATCTTGAATTAAACTAGGCCCTCCTGACCCCGAGCTGAGGAGCTTCCCATGAAGCTATCTGTGTTCGTTGGAACCAGTCTCGACGGTTTCATTGCGCGCCGAAATGGTCAGTACGATTTCCTGCCAACCGGTGGCGGCGAGCCTCATGGATACGACGAGTTCATCGCCAGTGTTGATACTATTCTGGTTGGCCGCAACACGTTCGAAGTCGTTTTGAAGTTACCGACGTGGCCTTATAGCGATAAGCGCGTCGTAGTGCTAAGCCATCGTCCGCTCGACTTTTCTGGAATCACAGGGAGGGTTGAACAAATGTGCGGTGATCCGACGGAGGTCGCCCAAGAACTCGCGGCAACCGGCGCTAAACATGTCTATGTCGATGGCGGGATCGCGGTCCAGGAGTTCCTGAGAGCTGGCCAAATCCACCATATCACCATTACGCGCGTACCGGTGTTGATCGGGGAGGGCATTCCTTTGTTCGGTAGCGTGCCACACGACATCAAGCTCCGGCACGTCGGTACTCGTCAATATAAGAGTGGTTTGGTAACAAGTGAATACGAGGTAATGCCTTAACGAACCCGATCCCGCCTGCTAAAAATTGTGTCTCAAGTTATCTGATTTGCTGAAAAATAGACCATCGAGTTCAAAACCCTCAATGAGTGTTATTGATTCCATGACAATGTCGGCTCCCACGCTCGAGTAAAGTTGGTGGTGCTGAATCCAACCAACAGGCTCCTTTCTCCGAGCCCTTTGGTTGGATTCAGCACCACCAAAGTCTACTCGGGCATCGGAGCCGACATTGTCATGGAATCAATTACACTCTTTTAGAATTGGCTGGCCCACGTCTGTCAATGAGCGGTGGCGATGTTACAACAGGTATGCGGCGCTGGCGCTCAGCTTTGAGGCTCTTGAACTCGGCTATGGGCGGGGTCTAAGCTTTCCCTTAGTCTCGGGGTGAGGGACGGCACAGGTTTTTACCGTTTCCACTGTCCTGGGTTCGACCGAAGGCGAACGGTTGGCAGGCCGGGCCACGTTTCTCACCCCGGGGCGCAATGTGTTCCCATAGCGCTCGCACTCCTTGCGGAAAACAGAACAAGTCGATGACTCAACACGTTTTACTGACCTTGCTGCTACTAGGTGTTATTGCCATGAAAGAACCCACGGCTGCCCAGGGCCCCGGCAAACTAATTAGTAACTCGAACCAACCGCAGGTTGCGCGAAACAATCCTGCTAAAAACGATAATCCGGTGAAGATCCGGGAAATCGTGGACCGGCAGGTACAAGCGTGGGAGAAGCATGATTTTGGAATTGCCGCCCCTGACTGGCTTCCAAGCGGGGAATTGATTTCGCCGGGGGGGCATGTGCCCGCTGAGGAAATGCAGACAGCGATGGCCGGTTATTTCGAGCAGTTCCGCGATTTGCGAATCACGGTAAAGAATGTCTTCATTTCGACTGACGGAACTAAGGCGGCGATCGAGTGGGACTGGGATGTGACTCGGCGAAGAGATGGAGCGCGGGCTGTCACGCACGATGCAATCATCGTCGACTTGGTCGGCGGCAGGATTGCCTCTTGGCGCGAGTATTTTGATTTCGGCAACTCGATCGATGCAAAGCCATAGTTGCGGGAGCTGTGCTACCGGGTCAATGTGTACAATGGCGATGTTTCAACAACGATTGGATTGAAGAGCGGCAAGCACGCAGGTCGTTATCAGTGAAGGTGTATATAATGCCTTGTCTCAGAGGGTGATTTTATGACTGATGCAATTACACGTTTTGACCACGGTCAATAAGTGCTATGGCGATTTAACGTCAAATATCTCTTTGAGCCACCCGCTAAGCCCACAGCCTTCATTGACTTGCCCGTTTCAGCGACGTAAGATTCGCCAGTGATCGGCCAAACCATTTTGCGCTACCGCATCGTCGAGAAGCTCGGCGGCGGCGGTATGGGCGTGGTCTATAAAGCTGAGGACACCGAGCTAGGTCGTTTTGTCGCCCTCAAGTTCCTGCCGGATGACGTGTCCCAAGACCCGCAGGCATTGGAACGTTTCCCGACGTGAAGCTCGTGCCGCCTCCGCTCTCAACCACCCCAACATCTGCACCATCCACGATATCGGCAAGCACGAGGGGCGGTCGTTCAACGCCATGGAGTTTCTGGATGGGCTGACGTTGAAGCATCGCATCGTTGGGCGATCGATGGAAACCGAGTTGATTCTGTCGCTGGCCATTGAGATTGCGGACGGCCTCGATGCTGCCCACTCCGAAGGCATCGTTCACCGCGACATCAAGCCCGCCAACATATTCGTCACCAAGCGCGGGCACGCGAAGATTCTCGACTTTGGATTAGCCAAGGTTACTCCGACGGCAAGCGCGAGAGTGGCGGGCATGTCACAGGCGACGCTCGAATCGAGTGCTGAGCACCTGACAAGCCCCGGTTCTGCGCTCGGCACCATTGCGTACATGTCGCCCGAGCAGGTCAGGGCCAAGGAATTGGACTCACGAACTGACTTGTTTTCATTCGGTGCAGTTCTATACGAAATGGCGACCGGGAGGCTGCCCTTTCGCGGAGAGAGCTCAGGAGTGACGTTCAAAGCTATTTTGGATGCGACGCCAACACCAGCCGTGCGATTGAATCCCGACCTCCCCACTGATTTGGAACGAATTATCAACAAGGCCTTGGAGAAAGACCGCGAGCTGCGTTACCAGCACGCCTCGGACATGCGAACGGACTTAAAGCGCCTGCAAAGGGACAGCGGCACCGGGCGAGTCTCGACGACCAGCACACAAACAGTTCCGCTATCTGCACCGGAAATTGCGAGCAGTTCCGGAAGCGTCACTGCCGTGCAGCCTCTTGCGAAACCCTCACACACGAAATATATCGTCGCGGGTGCAGCCGTTCTGCTCGCGGTCAGTGCTTTCGCTGTCCACCACTTCAAGGCTGCTTCCACAGCGCCGAACGGTCCGGCGAAGGTCACGCAAATCAGCCATTGGAACAAACCGATTGGCCAAGCCCATCTTTCTCCCGATGGCCGAACGATCGCCTTCATCTCGCCGGTGAGCGGCATACCACAGGTCTTCGTGATGCTCTCGTCTGGTGGAGAACCACTTCAAATCACGCACGACGAAGGCGAAAAGGTAGTCCAGAGCTTTTCTGCTGACGGCTCGGAAATCTATTTCAGCCGCTTGTTGGGTCACGATGAAGTGTGGGCAATTCCGACGTTGGGAGGTAATGCGCACCGCCTGGTTTCTGCTGAGATAGCCGTGCCCTCGGCCGACGGAGCATATGTCTACTACTCGAAGTCAGGCGATCGCGCCGTCTACCGCACGTCTCTCACGGCTGTCGGGGAAGAGCGCATCTACAGCTTCGACAATCCTCCTTTGGTTCCGGCTGGAATCCTGACGTTTCCGGACGGTAAAAACCTATTGATTGCAACCACATCACGTGGACAAACGGAGCGCGCTGCGAGTTTTACCCTACACAAGCTGGATTTGAATGCGCGGAAGGCCGTCGAGGTCGGTTCACTCTCCGGACAGAGCATTGCTGAAATACCGATCATGACCGACTTGGTATGGTGGGAGGCAGGCAAAAGGATCTTGTTCAGCAGGACCGTAAACGGCATCACCAATTTGTGGGCCTATAATTTGGCGGATCAGGCGTTGACCCAGGTGACGTTCGGCCCTGGCCCCGATCTCCAGCCCATGCCGGACCCCAGCGGGAGAGGAATCCTGTTCGTCAACGGCAGAGAATCGGGATTTCTGACTGCCTATCAACCTCGGACCAAGTCGTCCGTGGACCTGGTGACGGAAAACGCCACGCAGCCAACCATTTCTCCTGACGGCAAGCGTCTGATGTACATCAAAATTCTTGGCCAGAACAAAATGGAGTTGTGGGTTTCCAACATCGACAGCGCGAATCCGCTCAAGCTGGCCTCCTCAGGGCGACTGACCACACTAGGATGGGCCCCCGACGGATCTCAACTGGCGTTTTCGGATAACACCACCGGAACGGGAAAACTGTTTCTTGTGGGCACCGATGGACGTGCGCTCCATGCAGTGCAGGGAACCGAGGGCTTCGTCGGGTGGACCACTTGGTCGGCGGACGGAAAGACGATTTACATCAGCACTACAACGAGCGACGGAAAAGACCCAATTTTGACAACAGATGCCGACGGGGCTCATGTGCAAAGATTCCTCGATGAATGTTGCCAGATTGTTGACGCTTCCCGGGACGGAAAGCGGTTACTCGCCCTCGTCCTGCACGGAGAAAATCCCGGCATCTACCAGATCAGTTTGAAGGAGAAAAGGGTCATTCCCCTCGTCCCTGGTGTGGCGCCATTCGGGGTGCACTATTTGCCGGATGGGAAGTCAGTTTTGTACCCTGTTGCTTCGCACGGTCACGTGGCCTTTTACCGCCAGCCCATCCAAGGGGAGGAGCCTATCGGCAAGCCCCAGGTTGCGCTCGCGCTGCCGTTTACTTTCCCGCTCGCGTACAATGGCAATGCCTTCGACTTCTCATCGGACCTTTCCACGGTCGTGTACTCCCGGCCCGGTGGCCAAGCTGATCTCTATCTTCTAAGTCAGAACTAATCCTGGCTGTGAAACAGAAATCCGCCCGCAGCGCCGAGGTTTTCATGGGCCGACTATCAGGATTAGTCACCCTCTGGAAAGACGCCGATCCCGACATCCCTATCCCAAGCTAAATCTCAGTACAAGAAACTGCAGTGACCGGGACCTAAGCTGACGGGGTGGAGGTTTTGTTACAAGCTCTTAGAACGTCGTTTTATGATAACTACTTGTCGCCGCCAATCGCGACGCTCATGGGGTCGGGAGTATTCGTGCCGCTGCCCCACATGGCGGAACTACCCCAAAGCGCGCTGAAAGCGCTGGCAGTGCTGCTGCCCCACATAGCGGAGCTGCCCCAAAGCGCCGAACTTCCCCACATGGCCGACTGGCTGCCTACGAACGAATTCGCGCCCCACACTGTCGAGCTTCCCCACATCGCCGAGCTGCCCCAAAACAGGGAGTGATCTCTGGCGAAGTGAACACTGTTGGTCGTCGGGTCGTAGACAGCGGTGGGAGACTTAGCACTCAGGTTCGCATCGATGCTGCGAGTTTCCGAGAACGCAGCCTGCAAATCCAGATAGCCGGCTCCGACCGTGAACACGTCGTATTGAATGGTGTACGAGACTCCAGAATCGGTGATCGTCGTGTACTGCGGAAAGGTTTTGTACGCTGACCTCATCAAGCGGGCTTTCACCTGGTCGGGTGTGAGCCGTGGGTGGCGTTGTAACAGAAGCGCGGCGGCGCCGCTCACAACCGGAGTCGCCATGCTCGTACCGCTCAGCATGAAGTAGTTTGGCGACGGCCGTTTCCCGTTGCCGTCACGATAATATCCCGTGGGCGGAACGTTGGCGGGATACCCAGCAACCAGAGTGCTGTCTTGAGCCTGCAGCGAGATTACTTTATTGCCCGGGGCCACAATATCCGGCTTCACAATGTGATCGATCGCGGTTGGCCCTTTTGAGCTATACGAGGTCATCACGTCATCGCTGCGGTCGGGCGTGCCCAGCGTATTCATCGCGCCCACGGTGATGACATAAGGATCATTGCCGGGGGCATTGATGGTTCCATAGCCATTGTTGTTGAATGAGTTGTCGCGCCCGTCGTTGCCCGCCGCAACCACCACCACGATTCCGGCCCTCCAGGCTGCCTCTACCGCATGGCACAACGGATCCTGCTTGTAACTTTCGAACACGGACCGCCCAACCGACAAGTTCATGACCCGGAGGTTGTACAAGGCTTTCATCTGGATCGCTTGGTAAATGGCGTTGATTACTGAAGTATCCGTGCCGGCGCCGTTCTGATCCAACGCATGAAAATTCAGGATCTTCGCATTGGGGGCTATCCCTTGCAGCGCAATGTCGCAGCTCGGACAAGACGAGGCTGCTGCGTTCCCAGCAATAATGCCGGCAACGTGCGTGCCGTGACCGTATAAATCATCAGTTCCGCCGCCGATCGTATCGAAACTGTAGACGACCCGCGATTGTTTCTTCTTGTTGGCGGTTCTCAGATCTTCAACCTGGCGTACGCCACTATCGATTACGGCAACTCCGATGCCTTTTCCGTCCAGTCCCAGACCCCAGGGATAGTTCGCCAACACCGCAGCGGTTGTGTTGTTGAGGGTAGATTGGATTGGATGATTTGGCGAAATGTAAGTCACCGTCGAGTCTTCCGACAGGTCGTCGAGCCGGGAAGCGGGAATTGACGCGTGCAGCGCCTTGATGAAAGACAGGTCGTCTTTAATGGTTCCGCCGCGCATCAGAATCTTCTCTCTGTGTATGGCCCCGGGCGTCATAGCGAACTGCACAATTACGTCGGTTGCATCGTTGTCCTTACGCCCGTGCAACGGGGTCGCGATCTTGGATAGTTGTGCCCAACCTGATGTTGCAACCAGCACCAGCACCAGAGCGGAGAGAAGTCGTTTCACTGGGAAGCCTCCTGACAAATCAACTGCACTTCTGGTAATGCAGGACAGAGACCAAAGTGTGCTCATGCAAGTGGTTGAACGAATGAGCGGTCGTTGGGATCGGTGTGGGAGTGTTGGGACAAATCGCCCTTCCACGCATGGCCGGGACAAATTGTCCCCTAGGCAGTATAAAAACTAGGGGGTATGGGGGTATGAGCTTACCGCTTGATGTGCAGATCTTCCGGGTCGAAAACCATAGCTGTGGTGGAGAACGTCGAGTCCCACCGCCGCTGCAGCACCTGCATCACCGCTTGCTGGACAGTTGTCATCTCCCTAAAGGCGCGAATTATATGCCGTCAAGATTGCTCCTGTTTGAAGTTGTTGGGGAACGCTGCTTTGCGCCAACGCTCTGCGTTTCTTAGTTGGCAGCGTTCTAACAGTGCGTTGAAATGTTTTCCACATCGTACCTCGGGTCATGCATCACTGACAGCCTTCCACCGGCAATGAGATAAACGTCACCTCACACCCCCATCGCAGTAAGAGGCCGTCACGGATGAGACACCATGACGGCCTTTCCTATGCTTTTTTGCGGCTAGGCTGTGGCCTGCGGAAATAGAAATCCTCGGTAGCGTTTGAAATCAGCGTTGAGCTATTTCTTCTCAGGTATCCTGCCCCTCAACTGCTCAGTGAGTCTGGCTACCTGCGATTCCAGACTGGACACATATGCCCGGTGCTCCAGCTTAGCGCGACGACACTCCAACGCTCGGCGAACGACAGCCAGCAACTGCTCGCGCTCGAAGGGCTTCGTCAAGTAATCCTGAGCGCCGCAGCGGATGGCGGCCAATGCAACCGAAATGTCCTGCACCGCCGTCACGATGACCACGGGCATGAGGGGATACTTGTCCTTGCTGCGCTCAAGCAGGGCGATGCCGTCGAGATCAGACATCATCAGGTCGGTGAGCATGAGATCGAATTCCTCCCCGGATTCCAGCATGCCGAGTGCTTCCAGACCCGATGCAGCCTCCCGGCACCCGTAGTTGGCAGGAGCGAGCATAGCAGCGATAACTTCGCGAATCGCCTTTTCATCGTCAACGATGAGAATGCGCCCTGCCCTAACCCCGTTCCGAGTGTGGTCGGTCATGGGACTACCTCGTCGTGCGGCGAATTCGAGTTCGGGGGAGAAGTGCCAGTCCCGATCAGGGCGCGCTGCCGCTGAGGTTCCAGTCGCGGGGGAGAAAATGCGGCCAGCGGTACATAACGCTACGGCACCAACCCGCCGAAACCCTGTGACTTATATCACTTATCAGGGTGACTGACCAGTCCCCAAACACTGCCTTTTTCCATAATCGTCTTCCTTTCGCCTGGGACTCAGTATTAGCCGATGGCAATCCGTGGGGGAGTATCATGAGGGGCTGTGGCGAAACCATTCATTCTGCCAGGCAAAGCTCGCAAGCGAGGAAATCCGAATTGGGGAAAACCGATGGAGCCTGCGCCCGCTGTTCCTACTGCGTTCGAAGAGCAGGTTCAGAAGCTGGGATTGACCGAGCAGAGTTGTGCGGCCTCTGAGAAGTTAAAGCAGTGGTGCGAACGCAACAAAGACCGTTGCTACATCCCGGAATCGCTGCTCAAACGATGGAGAATACCCGTGGACCCGAATTTTAGCGGCTGAGAAGAGTCGGCAGCCAGTAGCTAGTCGCCTGCTTGCTTGATGCTGCTTACATCCTGCTGGCGCTGTGGGGGCTTCTTCTGCGCTTCCGTGTTGTCGCAGAGAGAGGTCAACCGGAGTCGGTATTTGCCAGTCATCCCGGCAGCGGCGTCGATTGCCTTCGCTGCCTTCTTCAATTCCTTGTCCACCTCATCCAGATCAACCAGCGTGCGGCGGACTTCCTCGGACATCGCTGCATTCTTTTGCAGGAAGTCCGCACCTTCAGTCCGCATCCGTTCGAGGAATCGATGGAGGACATCGAGGTCACGCCGGAACCAGCCACGGGTGGTTCGCAGAATCCAAATCCCGTCTTCCTGCGACCAGCGGCAATCCCGATCAACTTGCCGAAGCTGGGTTTCATCCCTTGCGGCGATCACGCCGATGGGGACATGGCGCTCTTTGGCGTCGCGGATTAGTTTCTTGACGTCGCTTTCAGTGATTGCCGCCTTATCCTTATTGTCTATCAAGAACCGTGGTTCCAGCGGCGCACCGCTGGGGTCGCGGAATGCCAGCAGGTAATCGCCATTCTTGGAGAGTTTCTCGCTCGCGTACATACCGGGCCACGTCCGCACCTCATCTTCGAAGCTCAGTTCTTCCAGCTTTCCAAACCAAGGGTTGCCGAAATCGAGCAAGCGGACGCCAGTTCGAAATCCTGCAAGTGAAAGAGAAGTTCGGCGGCTTGCGCATCTATGTCAATTTTGCGAATGACACCATTCACCAACGCCTTTTTGCTGCCCAACTGGAGTCCCTCCATGCTTGCGAGGTTTGCGGTCAACCGGGCGAGTTGCGGGAAGATGATTGGATCAAGACTCTGTGCGACGAGCACGCTGGCGGACGCGGTGCGCAACCCTCTGTTGAGAATTATTTGACCTGACGATGTTTCTGCCCAAGTTTCAGGGTTGCACAACTGTCTACACTTTTAAATTTGGCTTTGGACGCGGCGTATCCTATCGCAAGAGGCATGACCATGACTGAACATCCGAAACACGCTGACGCGCACATTGATTCTATTGTGAAGCAAGAGGAAGAGGCGTTAGAACGAAGGTCTGGCTCAGAACGCCTCGCCGACAGCATTGGAGCGTTCGCAGGGAGCCTCCCGTTCGTTGTGCTTCACTTAGTGTTCGTAACCGGATGGTTGCTGGTGAACAGCGGCCAAATCGCCGGGGTAAGACCGTTCGACCCGTGGCCGTTCTCGTTGCTCGGAGTGATTGTTGCGGTCGAGGCGGTCATTCTGTCCAGCTTCATACTCATGCGCCAGAACCGCATGATGCGCCGTGGGGAGCGCCGGGACCACCTGAACCTGCAAGTTGACTTGCTGGCAGAGAAAGAAATCACGACGGTGTTGCAAATGGTACGTGCGATTTGCGGGCACATGGGACTTCACAGCATCATGGCAGACAAGGATATTCGCGAACTTAGCAAGATCACCTCGATTGAATCGTTGAGCCAGACGTTGGAGGACAGGCTCCCCGATAAATAGCCAGCACGCTGTTAGCTTCGTCAAAAGCGGCATCCGAAGAGGCTTAGTGCCCCCGGATGATGGAGTTGAGCACAAAAAGACCGGACGTAGTTTGCACTGGATGTTTGTGGCTAGAGGATGGGGTAGGGCTTCTTGGGTAACTCGAAGTCAGACTGATGCAATCTGAAATAGATCGGGGCGTTGGTTCCGGAGTAACGTCGAACGCCATCGCCAGAGGAAGTGCAACAAATCCAATAGTGATGCCAGTATTGATGCCGCAGGTGCCGCGATGGGAAGTATCGGACTTTTCATCTTTGCCCTGCTCGTCTGGCAACTCCTGCCCCACCACAGCATATGAATGGTGCTCATGGCTGCCACTCCTGCTTGGCTGACGGTTTCCCTGCTGATCTGGCAGGCGCGGAAGCAAGCAGATTGGGGGTCTAGTGAACTCTGAATCCTCCGTACTCCGCGACTTCACAGTGGACAGTAGAGTCTGGCTGCTTTTCGGACTCGCCCTAATTATCGATATCGGCGTTCTTGGTCGTGCCGTCTATGCCTGCCGTAGTCAAATCGCCGCCGAGTTCCTGAACGAGTTTTCTCGTAGTCGGAAGTTACTTTAGTTCGTGATCTTGACAGTGCATCGCCTCCACGCTTTCTGATTTCCATAAACTTAAACGAACAGCCTTTGCTCATCTGTCGTCCAAACAGTCCTATGTCCAAGCGGTCTGACATCCCGAGAGCTTTGTGGGTTGGGCTCGTGGCGTTGTGCGCGACGGCGGTCTACGAGACTAGCAGGCAGATGTGTTTCCCTCGAATGTCCCTTGTGACATCTCACATCCTCACCATTTTGTTCGCAGGCTCTGTTGCGCTCTGCATAAGCTTCATCATTCGTCGGCAGGACATGGCGGTGCAACAAGAAAGTCTGCGACTGGCCGCCGTCGTTGAAAACTCGGACGATGCGATCAATAGTGTCGACTTGGACGGCACTGTAACAAGCTGGAATCGTGGAGCGGAGCACACTTATGGCTATTCTGCTGCTGAAGCACTAGGCCGCCACATTTCGTTTTGTCTTCCGCCAGAAAAACATGGAGAGGTTAATGTTCTTCTGCAAAAGATTGCCGCTGGCCAGGTCATAGAACGTTTTGACACGCAACGCCTCACTAAGCGTGGCGCGATCATCGACGTTTCCCTGTCGGTTTCTGCCATCAAAGACAAGACCGGGACAATCGTCGGGGTATCGGGAATCGGACGGGATGTTACCGCTCAAAGGCAAGCACAAGATGCCCTACGAGTGGAGGTGATGGCGCGGGAACAGGCCGAATCCGAGTTGCGTCGCAGCGAAGAACGCATGCGGATAGCAATGAAAGCGGCGAAGATCGGTTGCTGGGATTTTGATGTCATCAAGGATGAGCACGTGTGGTCCGACACCTGCAAAGCCCTGCTGGGAGTGGCTCCAGACGGCCCAGCCAACTACCAGTCGTTGATGAACGCTGTACATCCGGACGACTGGAAAATGATGCAGACCGAAATTGACAGTGTAATTCGGGAAAAGCGAGACTACATCGTCGAGTACCGCGTTGTTTGGCCTGACAATAGCGTGCACTGGCGCACGTCCAGTGGGCAAGCCTTCTATGACGACACCGGGCGCGTGACTCGCATGTCCGGTATCACCATGGACATCGATGACCGCAAACAAGCAGAGGAACGGGTACAATTCTTAGCCTATTACGATGCGCTAACCGGTCTACCCAATCGCACTCTTCTTCGGGATCGACTGGCAAATGCATTCGCTGGTGCTCGCCGCCAAAAGAATAAACTCGCCGTTTTGTACCTCGACCTCGACAGGTTCAAAGACATCAACGACTCACTGGGGCACTCGGTCGGTGACCTCCTTTTGCAAGAAGTTGCGGAGCGACTTAGGAGGTGGGGTCGTGAACAGGATACCGTCGCCCGCGTAGGCGGTGACGAATTTTTGATCGTGCTGACTGGATTAAAGGATGTAACGGACGTGGTGGTTGCCGCTGAGCGGCTCATGGATGCAATGACTGCGGAATTCGTCGTTCAGGGTCGCTCACTTAGCATTGGCTGTAGCGTCGGCATCAGCATCTTCCCGGAACACGGTAGGGAGGCTGACAATCTGATCAAGAACGCTGATGCAGCTATGTATTGCGCCAAAGGGGCTGGGCGTAACAACTTTCGCTTCTACACCGAGGACATGAACGCTCAGGCTGTGGAGAGATTGACCTTGGAGAACAGTTTGCGACTGGCACTCGACAAGAAAGAACTGTTTCTGATGTACCAACCGCAGATGGATATGGTCACCGGAAAGATCGTCGGATTGGAAGTGTTGCTTCGCTGGCAGCACCCGGAATTGGGGCTCGTGCCGCCGGATAAATTCATACGAATTGCTGAAAACAGCGGACTGATCGTGCGAATCGGTGAATGGGTGCTCAGGACGGCCTGCGGTCAGGCCCGGAAGTGGCAAGACGAAGGACTTGCAAATGTATCGGTCGCAGTGAACGTGTCGGCGGTTCAGTTTCGGCAGGAGGACTTCTGCGAACTAATTCGAAGGGTGCTGCAACAGACCGGTCTCGCCCCCGAATACCTCGAACTCGAACTTACAGAAAGCCTCCTGCTATCCAGTGCAGATGTAACGTTCTCAGTTCTTCAGAAACTAAAGGCGATGGGATTGAAGCTGGCGATTGATGACTTCGGGACTGGTTATTCCAGCTTCAGCTACTTGCGGCAGTTTCGAGTCAGCAAGATCAAAATCGACCGTTCGTTTGTTCGAGATGTTGCAGTGAATCCTGATGACGCGGCAATCACATCCGCAATTATCAGCATGGCCAAAAGCCTGAATCTCAAAGTGATTGCCGAAGGGGTGGAAAACGAAGCGCAAATGTCGTTCCTGCGGGCACATCAGTGTGATGAGATTCAAGGGTACTACTTCAGCAAGCCTTTAGCGGTTGACAAAGTTGGTGACAAACTGCGAAGTGACAATCCCGATTCCCACTTCCGGTCGAAGGCAAGCGCAGGGCAGTCGTGACAGACGACACTACCTTGCTCGCAATTTCTAAGCGATGAGCGATAACCTCACACGAATCGACATCGAAGTGCAAGAGGAACGGGACTCCACTCCCGAGTGACACAGATCGAATACGCAAACTAGGACCACTTGGTCATAGGCAGAGTCTTCCCGACTCTGACACTAAGCGTGAAGATCGCGCAGGAGGATTTTCGGTTCAGTGAAGATAATGCTCATCGAGGATTCGGCACTAGAGAGACGCCAGATAGGCAGGTTGCTGAAAAAATGGAGTCTCGAATGTATCGCCGTCGAAAACGGCGCAGATGCATGGAGACTGCTTCAGAGCGCGGACGCCCCGAGCCTGGTTCTTCTCGATTGGATGCTGCCCGGGCTCGATGGCATTGAGCTTTGCCGAAGAATAAGGACGCTCGGAGCGAACGGAAGCTATATCTACACGGTAATGCTTACGGCCAAGAATAAAAAGCAGGACCTGCTCAACGCCATGGCGGCTGGGGCAGATGACTACCTCTCCAAGCCCGTCGACCCTTCGGAATTGAGGGCACGCCTCATGGTCGGAAAGAGGATACTCGAGTTGCAACAGGCTCTACGGTTCACCGCCACTCACGATTTTCTGACCAAATTATTGAACCGTGCAGAAATTCTTGCATCACTGAAACGAGAGGTCGCACGAAGTGTACGCGAGAGCAAGCCAACAGCGATAATCCTGGCCGATGTGGACCATTTTAAGTTCGTCAACGATTCGCTTGGACATGCGGCTGGTGATGCGGTGCTGAAGGAAGTGGCACAAAGGCTAAAGTCAGACCTGAGGACGTATGATCTCGCAGGACGCTATGGAGGCGAGGAATTTCTGCTGCTTTTGCCGAATTGCAACCTAGTCACGGCGAGTCGTCGTGCCGATGAGATCAGAAATTCGGTTTCGAAGGATGCAATTATTACCACGTTTGCAAGAATCCCTGTCACCGTAAGCATGGGCGTTACGGCTAGCGGGGGTACGCGAGGGCTCACAATCGAGGACCTGTTGCAACAGGCTGATGAAGCCTTATATCAGGCTAAACGTAACGGCAGAGACTGTGTTCGGGTGTTTTCTACAAGCGGGACAAAGGCAGTACCCACCCATCTGGCGTGAAGCTTCGATCAAAAGAGCCGTTGTTGATCGTCGGGGGTTCCAATCGAACAATGCATACATCGTCGTGGCGTGATCTGAGCGGCACCACACCGGAACCAGCGCCACGGTTCCGTGCCCGGCGAACATCGGATGCCGACTGATCAGGAGACCAGCGCCAGACAGAACGGAATGCGGCACGGAGAAGGCTGCAGGGTCCAAGCAAAGGACCTTTCCTCGCTTGTTAGCTTTTTATTGTTTTAGATGATAGTCAAGACGAGGGCTCGGCTGGTTCCACCGCTCGTGCAGCCGAGATTCCCTGAGTTTCCGCTCGGAGTATTGACCGTCACGCTGGCTGTTCCAGCGGCGGAGATCACGGCGGTCGTAATCGTCGCCTGCAACTGCTGACTGCTCGTGGCAAGGGTACTTAGCGTCGTGCCGTTGATGACCACCACAGAAGACGAAACGAAATGACTGCCATTCACAGTGAGAAGGAAGCCCTTCTGCACTTCAGCGAATGTGACCGTACTCGAAGAAAGAGACCCAATGATCGGCGCCGGCCGAACACTTCCGCACAAGGGATTGAGCGCATTACAACCTTGAAAGACTACTAGGGCAACGAGAAGGGCGCTCAAACGTCGGCAGTACCGCGGCGGCGCTTCGTAGTTGTTAGGCATCTCCGTCCCATTCGTGGTTTCCGATTCTCACGGTGAACGGCCACAGACAATCCGGCGGCCACCGGAACGCAGCCTTGGACTTGCTGGGAACTAGGATCGGCTTGCCGGGTTTATCCACCGCCGGGTAGTGGTGCGTCGGTGGCCGGGGTGCTTTATCGGGATCAGGTGTCCGAGGGGTAAGGGGTTCGATTGTTGTCATCTGCAAACACCGCCCAAATAGAAGATATGGCGCAGCGGTGGCGCTGCGCCATCCGAGGAACAAAACGACCATGGGTCGCGTAGTTCCTCCATATTTTGCTCCTTGGAAACAATTTACAACGGTGGAATGTTGGGCGAGTGGTCAGAATTGCACACTGTTTGAAATAAATGGGGATTTGTCCTATTTCGGGAATTAGTTTGTTGGGGAATCGCGGCGATAGGAGCTAGCCTAGACCCGACCCCCGAGGTGCTTGCAGGACGGAGGGGCGACATTAGGGGCAAGAAGACGCCGAACTTTGTGGGTCCGTCCTGAAGACAAAAGTAAGACAAGCAGTCGTGAGGGCCTGAACGTCGATACTGTCAACCAACACTAACCCATGACTGCGCCGTCGAACAAATGGAATCATACGGAAAGGTTGGCTGGCTTACCGGGCATAAAGCCTACTTGGAAAGTTGCGAGATTATATTCCGGGCGTCCCGATTGTCACCACAGAATTGTAGTCTGCACTGGTTCGCCCGTACTACGTGGCGCTCACATGAGCAACTCAGTCGCGTTCCTCGCCCCGCCAGATGGAAAATCCGGGTGATCCTATTGCCAGCACCCCGAGCGTAGCTGTTTTCACGGTCGGAGCCGTTAAAGCTGCATCCGGTCTTTGCACGATATCGTCCTGTCCCTTAGTCTTTCCCGTGATGATGGGCTTGTCCGGAATGGACTCGTAAGCGTAGCCGGTCAGCCACGCAATGGCCTTGTGATGCCCCAGACTGCAGCCCACGTTCAGGCGCGCCCAGCCGAAATGCGTCTTTCCTCTGATGACGAACTTCAGACCGAGATAGCGATTCTTTACGTTGTTCCAGGGGCCATAACATACCCCGGAAGAAGTCTCATGTCGCAGAGCAAGGCCATTCTGCATGACCTTAGGCCCGCTTAAGAATGGGCTCTTAGACCCCAGTCGAAATCCTGGAAGCAGGGCGGAAGCGTAGTAATTGGTCTTTCCGTTTGAGCTTGCTGGCCAGATGGCGTTCGTTCGGCGAGGCCTGACGCCCAAGCGCCAGTTATAAAGTGTATTGTCGGTTGATGCCCGTTGATACAGAGTGAAGTCCGGAATTCCGTCATGATTCAGATCAAGCAAGACCAGATGCTTCACCCCGATCCAGACGTGCGCCTTGGTGTAAACGATCTTCGCCGCAGCAGGCTGTACCAACGCCAGCACTCCCACTCCCGCAGCACTCGCGGCCAGCGCATAAGAATTGAGCCTCTGATGTAGAAACTCGGAGAGTTGCGCAGGTATTCTGGATGGCCGTTTCATAATTTTATTTGGCCCCTCTTGCTAGCGCAGCCAGCGTGCCAGTTTCGGAGGCAGTCTCCTCTGTCCCTTTCGTCTTGCCCGCGATGATCGGTTTGTTCGGTGTCGTCTCGTAGGCGTAGCCGGTGAGCTCGGCAAACGCCGCCTGTTTAACGACAAACCGGGCCCAGCCGAAATGCACCTTGCCGTTAACAGAGAATTTCAAGCCTAGGTAGGCCTGCCTATCAAACCAGGGGCAACCGTAGTTTCCCACGCCTTGGTATGTACTATTGAAGAACATTGGGCCGCTGGTTTTAAACAGACGTTTAGGTCCAATCTGTGTTCCCTTGGGTAACGCAGCAGCGCAGAAACCCGAGTTCGAGTTAAGAGGATGCACGATCCCGTCAGTTTTTCCGACCCCTGTGACGCCCAAACGCGAGTATTCAAAGCTCGTCTGCCTGCCAACACTCAGCACGAACTTAAAGTCATTCATGCCGTCGTGGTTAAGGTCGAGGTTAAAGGGTTTGTGATTGACAAGTTGTTTGTGTGCTGGCGTGCAAACGATCCTCGCCTCAGCAGGCTGCACCAACGCCAGCATCCTCACTCCCGCTGCGCTGGCCGCAAGTGCGTATAAGTTGAGCTGGTGATGAACTGAATCGGAAAATTTGGAAGGTGTTCTAGGCGGACGCGGAGAAGGTTTCATGAATCCGCCCAGCAGCGAGTTTTTTTTCAGCAGACTGATTGCTGGTCGAAATTATCCGGTGGCAAAGGGCGCTCCGGTCAACTGTTGTTGACAGTCGTGGCTGTTGAAAAACTCGACATTTCAGAAATCAGGTGAACTTTCGGGGATAGAAAATGTCTAGCAGAGCAAGAGAAAGTCGTTTGTGGGGCCTCCTGACGCGTTGTTTTTTCTGCAGATTTCTCGCAAGTGAGTTTTTCAACAGTCACGCCTGTTCTCGACAGTTACCCTCGTAAGGGTACGGCAGTATGCTGCGGTGTTTTAATAAGACCATGAAGTACAGCAGCGTTGCCTGATTAGACGGAGATGAAAATCATGCGTGCATACATTGACATCGGCAACTCTCGGTGCTCGTGGAGGCAAAACTTAAGCGATAGCGACTTGCGTAACATCGGTGAGTTCACAACGGAAAACATTCTAAGGTGGCTCAAGACTTCCAAGCAGCCCTTCGACCGCTGCGGCTTCGACCCACTAAAGGACTCTTCGCTAACGCTAGTCGAGTTTCACGCTGTTTGGGGCGACAAAGACCTTCGTTGGGAAACTACAGAACCTTGGACGCCCTATGATGGCGTCCCGGTTGTTCACGGCAACAACTCTCCGGTTGTTTATGACACGATATTTCCCAAGCGAGTGAAAAGCTGATGGAATAATTCGGCTGGCTCTGCAGTCCAGAGCTGATGCCTGTTGAACATCGCCGTTACACTCACAACCCCGGCGGTAAGATTGACGCGCCAGTCGCTCCGCTGCCCTGGGATTCGTCCGGACCCGGTGATCCAGGGAATCAGCGTCAAGCTGACTTCTTTTGTGGCAAGCTGAACGGAAGCACCTTCCCATATTCTTCCGGCGGTATCCACTTCGTTGCCTTTTTTCTAAAGCTGCTGGGTACGAAGAATTCAATGATCTTCGCCATAAATCACCCCACTTGTAACAACAAAACTGAGGTGAAAAAGTTTCTCATTTTGACAAATCTCTACAAATGCCTTCGGGCTGATTCACCTGAACATATTAGAATTCTGAGTGTAATGGCCTTCCATGAGAAGGCCGGTCGGAGTCAAGTTGATTCTTCACTGGCTTGGTGAAACAACGTTGTTCTCCCGCCGAGTGGCCGCTGTCGCCATGCTTCCATCCGCACTCTTGAGGAGCG
>Ga0210409_10000319_pt1 | contig 89986 bp, 75 predicted proteins | sample IncBWH17MmetaG_FD_161649 | JGI IMG/M metagenome (GOLD analysis project Ga0210409, IMG submission 161649) | Forest soil microbial communities from Barre Woods Harvard Forest LTER site, Petersham, Massachusetts, United States - Inc-BW-H-17-M | ecosystem: Environmental > Terrestrial > Soil >... | reverse complement strand
TGCACCGTGGCAGCGGCCCTGCGTCCGTCGATCGTCAGTGCATTCTGACGGCTGGTCAGCTCGGTCGTCTGGGCCGTGATCACGTTCAGGTAGCTGACCGTGCCGCCCTTGTACTGGCTGATCGTCAACGCGAGCGACTCCTGCGCGGCCTTGACCGCGGCGGCCTCGACCACGGCTTCCTGGGCCAGTATCCGCAGCGAGGCCAGGCTGTCCTCGACGCTCTGCAGCGCCGTCAGCACCGTCTTGCGGTACGTGGCGGAGGCCGCGTCCCAGCCGGCCACGGCCTGATCGCGCGCGGCGAAGCGGGCGCCCGAGTCGAACAGCTTCTGGGCCAGCGTGGGCCCCAGGGACCAGACGCGGGCCGGCGTCGAGAACAGCGAGGCGTGGGACGGCGCCGAGAAGCCGCCGGTCACGTCCAGGCTCACGGTGGGGAAGAACGCGGCCGTGGCCACGCCGATCTGGGCGTTGGCGGCGGCTGCGCGCCGCTCGGCGGCGGCCACGTCGGGTCGGCGCTCCAACAGCGTGGCCGGCAGCTGGGCCGGCACCTCGGGGAACTGCAACTTGTAGGGCTGCGAGTCGATCGAGACATCCGCCGGCGCTTTGCCGATCAGTATCGCGATCGCGTGCTCGAGTTGAGCACGCGAGATGCGCACGTCGATCGCCTGTGCGCGGGTGGCTTCGAGCTGGGCTTGCGCCTGCGACACGTCGCTGCGCGCCGCGACCCCGGCCCGGTAGCGGCTCTCGGTGAGTTGCAGCGACTTCTCGTAGTCCTGGACCGCGTCCTCCAGCAGCCGCCGTTGCTCGTCGGCGACCCGCAGCGACAGGTAATCCGACACCAGCTGGCCCTGCAGGCTGAGCGTGGTGGCGGCAAGGTCGCTCGCGCTGGCCTGTGCCGAAGCCTGTGCCTGCTCCAGGCTGCGTCGCAGGCCGCCCCATAGATCGAGCTCCCACGACGTGCTCAGCGTGATCGAGTTGAATGTGGTCGGCCGGGCGCTGCGCGAGGCCGTGCTGCCGCTGGAGCCCTGGCTGCGGACGCTGGACGCGTTCAGGTTGACCACCGGAAACAGCGTGTCGAACGCCTGGCGGGCCAGCGCGTCGGCCTGGCGGTAATTGGCCTCGGCCACCCGGACGTCCTGGTTGGCCGTGGCGACCTCCAGAGCGAACGTGTCGAGCTGGCCGTCATCGAAGACCTTCCACCAGGCCGACGGCATCTTGTCGTCGGACGGTTGCGCCGGCTTCCAGTTCGGGTCTTCCTTGTACCCGACGGGCAGCTGCATCGCCGGCCGCACATAGTCCGGCCCGACCGCGCAGGCGGCCAGCAGCAGGGCGACCGGCAGGCCTGCCAAGGGGCTAAGAGCGGACCTCATCGGGGCTTTCCTGGATCGACCGCGGTGGGGTGGGGCGCGCGCTGCCGTGGCACGCCACGGCGCGCGCGCCAGCCGGCGATCTTCAGGCGCAACCGATCCAGGCTCAGGTAAACCACAGGCGTCGTGTAAAGGGTCAGCAACTGGCTCAATATCAGCCCCCCAACGATCGAAATACCGAGTGGCTGGCGCAACTGGGCGCCTTCGCCGGAGATCACCACCAGCGGCAACGCGCCGAACAGCGCGGCCATCGTCGTCATCATGATCGGGCGGAAGCGCAGCAGGCAGGCGCGCCGGATCGCCTCGCGCGGATCGACCGCTTCGGTACGCGACGTTTCGATCGCCACGTCGATCATCATGATCGCGTTCTTCTTCACGATGCCGATCAGCAGGATCACGCCGATCAGGGCCATGATCGTGAAATCGGTGTTGGAGGCCATCAGGGCCAGCACCGCTCCGACCCCGGCCGACGGCAGCGTCGACAGAATCGTGATCGGGTGGATGGTGCTTTCATAGAGCATCCCCAGCACGATGTAGATGGTCACCAGCGCCGCCAGGATCAGCAGCGGCTCGCTGGACAGGGACTGCAGAAACAACTTGGCGCTGCCCTGGAAACCGCCGGAGAGCGACGATGGCACGCCGATCTGCGCCATGGCCCGCTCGATCGCCGCGGTGGCCTGCCCGAGCGACACGCCCAGCGGCAGGTTGAACGAGAGGGTCGAGGCGGCCAGCAGCCCCTGGTGATTGACGGCCAGCGGCGTGTTGGAGATCTCCCACTTTGCCAGCGTCGCCAGCGGCACCTGTGCGCCTGTCGGTGAGACCACGTAAACATCGTTCAACGACGACGGCTGCTCCAGGTACTGCGGCGCAGCCTCCATCACCACGTGATACTGGTTCAGCGGCTCGTAGATGGTCGAGACCTGGCGCTGCCCGAAGGCGTCGTTCAGCGTCGAGTCGACCAGGTTCATGTTCAGGTTCAGCCGGTCCACCGCGTTGCGGTCGACCTGAAGGTAGGTGCGCAGCCCCTTGTCCTGGGCGTCGGTGTTCACGTCGGCCAGCTCCGGCAGCCCGATCAGAGCGGCCCGGATGCGGGGCTCCCATGCGCGCAGCTCGTTGACGTCGGCGTCCTGCAGCGTGTACTGGTACGCCGAATTGCTCTGGCGCGCTCCCGTTCGCAGGTCCTGCACCGGCTGCATGAACAGGTTGGCGCCGGCCACGTGCGCCAGCTGACCGCGCAGGCGCGCGATCACCTGGTCGCTGGTGGTGCGCGTCACGGCAATCGGTTTGAGCACGGCGAAGACGAAGCCCCCGTTGGTCTGCCCGCCGCCGGTAAACCCGTTGGCGGTCTGAACGGCCGGATCGGCGGCAACGACTTGAAGGAACTCGGCGAGCTTCTTCGACATCGTCTGGAACGAGGTGCTCTGGTCGGCCTGCAGGCCCCCCATGATCAACCCGGTTTCCTGCGTCGGAAACAGTCCCTTCGGGATCCGCACGAAGAGGACCACGTTGGCCACGATGGTGACGGCCAGCACGAGCAGAGTGATCACCGGATGGCGCAACGCAACGACCAACGAGCGCTCGTAGCCCAGAGTGGTCGCTGATCCGATCCGCGTGACCGGGTTCCAGAACCCCTTCGCCAGGGTCGCGGTGAGTTGCCGCCAACGCGACTGCACCGGCGCCAGGGCGGGGCGCGCTGCGTGGCGCAGCAGCCGGGCGCACATCATTGGCGTGGTGGTCAACGAAACGACCAGCGAGATCAGGATCGCGACCGACAAGGTGACCGCGAACTCGCGGAACAGGCGACCGAGAAACCCGCCCATCGCCAGGATCGGGACGAACACCGCGATCAGCGACAGGCTCATCGACAACACGGTGAAGCCGATCTGGCGCGCGCCGCGCAACGCCGCCCGCATCGGCGCCATGCCTCCCTCGACGTGCCGCTTGATGTTCTCCAGCACCACGATCGCGTCGTCGACCACGAAGCCGGTCGAAATGGTCAGCGCCATCAGGGTCAGGTTGTTCAGGCTGAATCCGCTCAGGTACATCACGGCAAATGTGCCGATCAGCGACACCGGGACCGCCACCGCCGGAATCAGTGCGGCCCGCGCATCGCGCAGGAACAGGAACACCACGAAAATGACCAGGCACACCGCAATCAGCAGCGTGCGCTGGGTCTCCTGCAGCGAGGTGCGGATCGTTGGCGTGCGCTCCATCATCACCCGCATGTCGATCGCGGCCGGGATCGACGCGCGCAATACGGGCAGCAGCGCCTTGACCCGGTCGACCGTCGCCAGGATGTTGGCGCCCGGCTGGCGGCGCACCAGGATCAGGATCGCCTCCTTGCCGTTGGACAGCGCCATGTTGCGGATGTCCTGCACCGAATCCAGCACGCTGCCCACGTCGGCCAGACGCACCGGCGCGCCGTTGTGATAGGCGACGATCAGCGGCAGGTATTCGGCGGCGGTGCGTGCCTGGTCGTTGGCACCCACCTCCCAGGTGCGCTGCGCGTCATCGATCATTCCCTTGGGCCGGTTCGAGTTGGTCGCGGCGATCGCGGAACGCACCGTCTCGAGGGGAATGCCGGCCCGGTTCAGCGCACCGATATTGAGCTCGACACGAACTGCCGGCAGCGCGCTGCCGCTGACGTCGACCTGACCGACGCCGATCACCTGGGCGATCCGCTGCGCCAGCACCGTCGATGCGACGTCGTACATCTGGCCGCGCGTCAGGGCCTCCGAGGTCAGCGTCAGAATCATGATCGGCGAGTCCGCCGGATTGGCCTTGCGGTAGGTCGGATTGCTCGGCAATCCGGACGGCAGCAGCGGCCGGGCCGCGTTGATCGCGGCCTGCACGTCGCGCGCGGCGCCGTCGATGTCGCGCGACAGATCGAACTGCAAGTTGATCCGCGACGATCCGAGCGTGCTGGAGGAGGTCATTTCGTTGACGCCGGCGATGATTCCGAGCGATCGTTCCAGCGGCGCAGCCACGGTGGCGGCCATCGTGTCGGGGCTCGCGCCCGGCAGGGACGCCTGCACCGAGATGACCGGAAAGTCCAACTGCGGCAGCGGCGCCACCGGCAGCATCACGTACCCGAGGACTCCTGCGAGGGCGATCGCCGCCGTCAGCAGCGTGGTCGCAACCGGCCGGACGATGAAAATCGAGGACACCCTCATGCGGCGACTCTCGCCCTGGTTTGCAGCCGCTGCGCCAGCCGGTCGAAGGCCAGGTAGATCACCGGCGTGGTGAACAGCGTCAGCGCCTGACTGACGATCAGGCCGCCGACGATCGTGATGCCCAGCGGGTGGCGCAACTCGGAGCCGACGCCGGTGCCGATCATCAGCGGCAGCGCTCCGAACAGGGCCGCCAGCGTGGTCATCATGATCGGGCGAAAGCGCAGCAGGCAGGCCTTGTAGATCGCTTCGGGCGCGGGCAGTTTCTCGTGCCGCTGCGCCTCCAGCGCGAAGTCGATCATCAGAATCGCGTTCTTCTTCACGATCCCGATCAGCAGGATGATGCCGATGATCCCGATCACTCCCAGGTCGTGGCCCGAGATCAGCAGCGCGAGCAGGGCGCCGATGCCGGCCGACGGCAGCGTCGACAGGATCGTGATCGGGTGGATATAGCTTTCGTACAGCACGCCCAGCACGATGTACATCGTAACCACCGCGGCCAGGATCAGCAGCACCTCCGATCCCAGCGCGGCGCGGAAGGCGAGGGCGGCCCCCTGGAATTCGGTCCGGATCGATAAGGGCATCTGCAGCTGCTGCTCGACCGATTCGACCGCGGCCACCGCATCGCCCAGCGAGGCGCCGGCGGCCAGGTTGAACGACACGGTGGTGGCCGGAAACTGCGCCAGGTGATTCAGCACCAGGGGCGTGGCGCGTTCGGTCACGTGCGAGATCGCCGACAGCGGCACCTGCTGACCCGTGCTCGACGGTACGTACAGCTGGCCGAGCGCATCGATCCCCCGCCGGGCCTGGGGCGAAACCTCCAGCACGACCCGGTACTGATTGGACTGGGTGAAGATCGTGGAAACCAGCCGCTGCCCGTACGCGTCGTACAGCACGCTGTCGATCTCGGCCACCGTGACCCCCAGTCGCGAGGCCGTGTCGCGGTCGATATCCACGTAAGCCTGCAGGCCCTGCTCCTGTGAGTCGGCCGCGACGTCGGCCAGCTGCGGAAGCTGTCGAAGCCGGTCGACCAGCTTGGGCACCCAGATCGACAGGTCGTCCGGATTGGACGAGTCCAGCGTGAACTGGTACTGCGTGCGCGAGACCCGGTCCTCGATCGTCAGGTCCTGCACGGGCTGCAGGTACAGCGTGATCTCGGGCACCGCCAGGGCCCGCTGCTTCAGGCGCTGCAGGATCGTGGCCAGGTCGGAGCGCTCCGACCGGGGTTTCAGGTTGATCGTCATGCGACCGGTGTTCAGGCTCTGGTTGATGCCGTCGACGCCGATCTGCGAGCTCAGGCTGTCGACCGCAGGATCCTGCAGGATCGCCTCGGCCAGCGCCTGCTGGCGCGTCGCCATCGACTCGAACGACACCGATTGGGGCGCCTCGGTGATGGCCTGGATCGCGCCGGTGTCCTGCTGCGGCAGGAACCCCTTGGGTACGACCACGTACAGCGCAGCGGCCAGCACCAGCGTTCCGATCGCCACCCACAGCGTCAGCGTCTGGTGCGCCAGCACCCGGCGCAGCGCCGCCCCATAGCCGGCCAGCATCGAGTCGAAAAAGCGGCCGGTCGAGCGCAGCAGCCAGGATTTTTGCTCGTCGGGCGTGTGGCGCAGCAGGCGGGCGCTCATCATCGGCGTCAGCGTCAGCGACACCGCCGCCGAGATCAGGATGGACACGGCCAGCGTGATCGCGAATTCTCGAAACAGGCGGCCGACGACCTCGGACATGAACAGCAGCGGGATCAGCACCGCGATCAGCGAGATCGTCAGCGAAATGATCGTGAACCCGATCTGGCCGGCCCCCTTCAGCGCGGCCTGCATCGGAGGTTCGCCCGCTTCCACGTAGCGGGCGATGTTCTCGATCATCACGATGGCGTCATCGACCACGAATCCGGTCGCCACCGTCAATGCCATCAGCGTCAGGTTGTTGATGCTGAATCCGGTCAGGTACATCACGCCGAAGGTCCCGACGATCGACAGCGGCACGGCGACCGCCGGGATCACGGTGGCGGCGGCGCTGCGCAGAAACACGAAGATCGCCAGCACGACCAGCACGACCGCCAGCATCAGCTCGTACTGAACGTCGCGCACCGAGGCGCGTATCGTGACCGTCCGGTCCGTCAGCACGGCCACGTCGATGGCGGCCGGCAGGCTGGCGCGCAGCTTCGGCAGCAGCGCCTTGATCCGGTCGACCACCTCGATCACGTTGGCACCGGGCTGGCGCTGGATGCTCAGCACGATGCCGGGCGTCCGGTTGGCCCAGGCGGCCAGCCGGATGTTTTCGGCGCCGTCGACCACGTCCGCAATATCCGTCAGGCGCACCGGCGCCCCGTTGCGGTAGGCGATCACGATCTGCTGGTAGTCGGCCGCCGAGCGCAGCTGATCGTTGGCGTCGATCGTCGAAGCGCGCTGCGGCCCGTCGAAGCTGCCCTTGGCCTGGTTCACGTTACCGTTGGAGATCGCGGTGCGCACGTCGTCCAGCGACAGGCCCAGCGCAGCGACCGCGCGCGGGTTGACCTGCACGCGCACGGCCGGCTTCTGGCCGCCGCTGACCGTTACCAGACCCACGCCGCTCAATTCGGACAGCTTGGGCGCCAGCCGCGTATCGGCCAGGTCTTCGATCTGCGTGGTCGGCAGCGTGCTGGAGGTCAAGGCCAGGGTCAGCACGGCGGTATCGGCCGGGTTGACCTTGCTGTAGACGGGCGGCATCGGCAGGTCGACCGGCAGGAAGTTGTAGGCGGCATTGATCGCGGCCTGCACCTCCTGCTCGGCCACGTCCAGCGACAGCTTAAGGTCGAAGCGCAGCGTGATGGTCGAGGAGCCGCCCGCGCTGGACGACCACATCTCGGTCAGCCCGGGCATCTGCCCGAACTGGCGCTCCAGAGGAGCGGTGATCGAGGAAGTCACGACGGCGGGACTGGCGCCCGGATACAGCGTGGTGACCTGGATCGTCGGGTAGTCGATCTGCGGCAGCGCTGATTGCGGCAGCAGCGTGTAGGCGACCATCCCGGCCAGCATCACCGCGATCATCAACAGCGAAGTGGCGACCGGCCGCTGAATGAAAGTGCGCGACGGATTCATCGCGAGCGTTCCCGTTCCTCAGGCGGCTGGCCGCCACTGCCCGCCCGATCGCCCCTCGCCCGCGACTTTCTACTGTGGCCGGGGGAGCACGAGGGGACCGGCCGAGCCCCCTCGTTCTCTTCCTCCCCCTTTTCGGCCGAAGGCCGGAAAGGGGAGGGGGTGAGGGCCACCATTACGGCGCTCCGGGCGACGATCCGGGATCCCTCTTCTTGCCCGCGCCCTCGGAACCCGGTGCACGGGGCGCGCGAGTCGGTGTCGCGCCGGCGCCGCGCGTAGCCGGCACGATCAGCTCGACGGAAGCGCCTTCACGCAGCTTGTCGACTCCATCGACCACGACCCGTTCATTGGCCGCCAGGCCGTCCAGGATCTGGACCCGGTCGCCGTCGGTCGGGCCCAGTTTCAGCGGGCGGATCTGCACCGTGTTGTCCGCCTTGACCACGTAGGCATAAAGGCCCGGCGCCCCCCGTTGAACCGCAGCGGACGGAATCGTCAGCGCATCGTCGATCCGGTCCAGGTGAAGATGAACGTTGACGAACTGATTCGGGAACAGCGTGCTGTCATGGTTGGCGAATTCGGCCTTCAGCTTGACCGTTCCCGTGGTCGTATCGATCTGATTGTCGGTCGTGAGCAGCGTTCCGGTGCTCAGCAGTGTCTGCCCATCGCTGTCGTACGCGTCCACCTGCATCCGGCCGCCGGCGGCGATGCGCCGCTGCACGGCGGGCAGCCGCTCCTGTGGGATCGGGAACACGATGTCGACGGGCTGCACCTGCGTGATGACCACCAGCCCGTTGGCGTCGGAGGCGTGCACCACGTTGCCGAGGTCGACCTGCCGCAGGCCGACACGCCCGTTGATCGGCGAAACGACACGGGTAAAGGACAGATTCAGCTTGGCGTTGTCGACCGCGGCCTGGTCGGCCAGCACCAGCGCCTTGTCCTGCGCCACCAGCGCGACCTGGCTGTCGTACTGCTGCTTGGGGATCGAATCGTCGGCAATCAATGCGCGATAGCGCTCCAGGTCGACCTGGGCATTGGCGAGCTGGGCCTTGTCCTTTTCCAGCGTGGCCTGCGCGCTTTCCAGGGCGACCTGGAACGGACGCGGATCGATCACGGCCAGCAGATCTCCCACGTGAACCATCTGGCCCTCGCGGAAGGCCACCTGCACCAGTTCTCCGTCGACCCGCACGTGCATCGTCGCCGTATTGCGCGCGGTCACCGTGCCCAGCGCGCTCAGCGTCACCTCGAAGTCGGGCTGGATCGTCGCGAGCTGCGCTGCCACCGGGATCGGTCGATTGGAAGCATCCCCTCCCCGCGCGCCTCTGGCGGGGTCGGCCGCTGCCGGCTGATCCTTGGTCAGGCGCCATGTCGCGGCGCACAGCACGAGCACCCCAAGCAGCACTGCCGGCCACCAGCGTTTGAGCCAGCCGGCCCGCTTGGGCGACTGCGTTGCCGTATCACTTTGATCGCTGAAGCTCATCCGCTTGATCCGAAAGTCCCGCTCGTACGTGCAATTGGATCCCCCGCACGGAGACAGGGGTTCCGCGTCGCCTGCGCGCCGGCGGGCGCCGGCATTCGCGCACCGGCTATCTTAGATGAGCAATGTTTCTGCCCGCGAGCGATTCGTCGGGAAGCGGATGGGACCGGAAACGTTCGGGAATTCCCCGTTCACGCGCCGTTAACGTGCCGGCGCCGCGGGCACCGCGCGCCATCCGCTCGGGCAGACCGGAACGTATGGATAGTAGCCACCGGCCGATTCGCAGTAGTACCAGTACTGCGCTGGAGGCGGAACCTCCGGCGCGGGTGGAGCAACCGGCGCGGCCGCGACCACCGGTGGCAGGTACGGATCCGGATAGGGATAAATCGGCGCTGGATAGAAGTACCACGACCCCGCCGCGATCCACCACCAGCCGTAGTGGCCATCGTGATAATCGTGCGCCCAGTGACCGTCACGCCAGACGTGGTAGTCGTGCTCGTGGAAGCGCTCGATGCCGCCATGCCAGCGCCCGCCCTCGTAAAAGCGCTCCGGTCCGTGGAACCGGCCTTCCTCGTGTCCCCCGCCACGATGCTCTTCCGGGTGGCCGCCGCCACGATGCTCGTCGGCACGAGCGGGCGATGTCAGCAAAGTCGCGCCCAGCGCAGCGGCGAGTGTCATTGCGGCGATTTCGAGGCGTTTCATGCTCGGGCTCCGGGCTCCGTAAGTGATGCCTGCACAATGAACAACGGTCTTGCGGCAGTGGGGATGACCGCCCGCGGGGAATTGGTGTGACAGATCGTTTCTGACCCCCGGGGGAGCGAGCGATGGCCATCATGTAAAATCCTCAATGTGCGCCCGTAGCTCAGTTGGATAGAGTACTTGGCTACGAACCAAGGGGTCGTGGGTTCGAATCCTGCCGGGCGCGCCATTTCTGCTTGGCCAAACGTACCTCGGCTCCGGTACCCGACGCTCTTTCGCGCACACGACCCTCAGCGGTCCAGGCTGCCTCCGAAAAGCGGAAGCCACGGCCGGCTGAGAGCGGACTCTGCCGTTTCACACACTCCGGACCCGCTGTCGAGTTCGACGCCTTCTCAGGCGGTCGTCCGACCGTAGGCGAAGCTGACACTCCCTTCACTCGCCGTATTCCGCGTGGTCGAAGCGCATCGCGTCCGCCCAGCTCTCGATGCTGGCAAACAGGTTCGTCATGGGCCACGGCGGCGTCTCTGTGCGTTGCGACCACGTCAGATGCACTTTGGCCACGCGGCTCGTGCCATCGTTGATGGCGACAAGAACATCATCACGATCGCGCTGGCTGGCCAGCACCGATAGCCTTAGTCCGTAAAGAACGTGATCAGTGCCAAGCTCTCGCCGCAGTTCATCCAGCAGTACTGGCCGCTCGTCTCTGTACCAGGGCGCTTCGGGTTGAAGTCCGGAATTGGCCAACTCGGTCAATCTGCCGCCCGACATCACATCGGAGGTACCTGTCCGTTTAGTCCGACATTCACACGCGCCGCGCTTAAGCTGCCGTCGGGCTGACGCTGCGAAATCACGAACACCGGTGCCCCGGCCTTTAGCACGGTGCGATCGACCGGACTGTATGAAACGATGACCGCGCTTTCCGGAACCAAGACCTTTTTCTCGCCGCCCTTGTACTGCACGTCGAGGACGCGATCCTTGCCGATACTTGTGATGGTGGCCACGTTTGCATTTGTCATCTTGCTCGTCGGCCTCAGATCCCAATCGTAATGTCCTTCGCCGGTACCGCGCATATTTTCCGGAAAGATGTGAACTTCCAGAGCAACCAGTGCTCCATTGCGCTCGCCGACAGTAGTCGTGCCGATGAACTTGCCGGCACTAATATCGTCAATGCTCGCTCTACTGATTCCCATCACAACGAAATCGTCCTTCAGCTTCACGGTGTGCATCTGACCGTCGTTTCCCTTGATCGTAAGAACCTGGCCATCCAGCTTCTCGATCGTCCCTCGGATTCGCACGGGAGGGTTGGCCGGGGCCTGAGCCATGGCCGTGGTACACACAACCGCAACCATTAACGCTGTGATGGTACGAATCATGGAAGATCCTTCTTCAGTGAACAGTGGTAATCGTTATACGGCGACGCCGCACTCGGCGGGTACGACATCCTGTCGAGGAAGGCGATGTCTTCGTACTCGAATCATGTTGGTGACCAGGGTGTCGATGGCCGAGCCCGGATTCTTGATGGCATCGTAGGAGACGCGGCCTTCGGCAGTGGCCGTCCAGGCTAGCGCCTTCTGCTTTGCGTCGACAAGGTCGATGGTCAGCGTTCCTTGCTTGTAATTGACCGTCTCGATCGAGACCGGATTGACGCCTCGGTAATAGCCGCCACGGTAGCCATAGTAGCCGCCGCGGTAGCCCAACAACTCTGCCACGACGCCCAACGCTTGCTGCTCAAGCGCGGCCCGTGGCGGGCGAGCGCCCGGCACTTAGTGGCCGGGATCGCTTCCTGCGCTTGCAGACTGTGTACCGGTAAACGTGCCTTCTTCCATGCCGCGGATAGTGACCTTGCCCTTCATGGTGGTGCCCTCCACCGTGCCCACGAATTCGATGGGCCGGGAAACCCCGTTGGGCTGGCTCGGGACTAGGAACCGTATGTTGTTGCCCTTGATGGTGCCCATCGCAGGCCCGCCCCCACCGGAGGCCCCTCCGTAGGTTCCGGTCAGCGTCTCGCCGTCCTGGCTGAACGTCACCGTCGGCGTCCACGAGGCGTTGGGCGATTGCACTGTCAGGTTCCACTGGCCTGCGACACTGGCGGTATCGCTAGCTGCGGCGCCAATGACCGTTCCGAACGCAGCGACCAGCAACGTCGCGAAAATGACCTTGGGCGGGTCTGCTTTTTCCATGATTTGCGTTGCCTTCCTGCAATGATTGGCGCCCCCGATGCGCCTGCGCTTATTTTGCGGACCCTTCCTGCCAGTGGCAAGACGGCCTTCTGCGCCATGGGACCAGCCGGACATCAGCATGCCGGTCATCGCCTCGAATCCGTCTAGGCCCTGCCAGCGATCGGACAGCTCGATACTGCTCGCCACCGGCTTGCGGCCGTCGACGGGGGGTCAGGCAGCATCCTTTGCCAGATCAGCGAAGTTGCCGATCTTGACGGCGCCGTCCGGAAAGCGCGCGATGATCCCCAGTTGCCCTCCCATCGCCTCCATATGGCTGCGCAGCGTCGAGACGTACATATCGGTGCGCCGCTCGAGCTTCGCGATCGAGGGCTGCTGTACGTTCAGGTTGAACCGGTCCGGTCCTCGGCAAAACAGGGCCTTAGCGAGGCGTAACTCGGCAAACTGTGGCACAGATGAAAGCACGTAACGCATTGATTTCAAATCTCTTATCGAAAATCGAAAACCTGGCTACGAACCAAGGCTTCGTGGGTTCGAATCCTGCCGGGCGCGCCAATTCTGCTTGAAATTCAATGGCCTGCAGGCAAATGTTCGCTCAGCTTCTTCAAAAGAAATTCAGCGAAGATCGCCACCGCGGGCGGCACCGGTGGGCGGCTCGTGTAGACGAGCTGCAAGCCGAGGTTGGTGCTCGCGCGCCGATAGTTCGGCAGGACGCGCACGAGTTGCCCTTGCGCGATGGTTCGCTCAGTCATCAACTCTGGCAGCAGCGCAATACCCAGTCCAGCTTTGCAAGCCTGCATCAACACGCGCATGTCGTTGGCCGCGAACCGGCCTTTGATCGACACCTCCTGACTGCCGCGCGGGCCCTGCAGACGCCACGTGTTGCGGCCTTGGCGATTGGAGATCGTCAGGCAGTCGTGTTCGGCCAGAGCGCGCAGCGTGCGCGGCGCAGGACGCCGTTCCAGATAGGCCGGACTCGCCGCGAGAATCATCGTATTCGGCGCCAGCCGACGTACTCTAAAACCGCTGCCGGTTTCGATGCCGATGCGCAAGGCTAGATCGATGCGCTCGGCAATCAGGTCGGTCGCCGCATCGTCGAGCAGGAAATCGATGCTGATGTTTGGATATCGCGAATAGAACTCTGCCAGCCATTCCATGCGAAAGAGTTCGAACAGGGCCGCCATCGCGGTGACGCGAATCGAGCCGGACGGCGCCTGCCTATCTGCGTCGTGCCGTTCAATCTCGAAGATCTGATCGAGCGCTGGCGCATAGCGTTCGAACAGCGCCTGGCCGTCCGTGCTCGGTGCGAGCTTGCGTGTTGAGCGATGCAGCAGGCGCGTGCCGAGTTGCCCTTCGAGTTGATCGATGCGCCGGCTCAACGTATTCGCCGGCATCCGTAGACGCCGCGCCGCCTCGGAGAAGCTGCCGGCGCGGATGACGTGGACGAACAGCGCTAGATCGTTCAGGTCAAGCATCGGATTTCTTCAAAAAATGGATGAATCAAATCCTATTTTGCCATCTAGTGTCGGGCGCTTTCAATCCCCATAATTGATTTGTCACGCAGCGGGCGGTCGTTTCTAGGCCACCCGCATGGCGAGTCAATTACTTCGAGAGCGTCCCATGAATTCCGTCGTCCAAACTCTGTCCACCCCCGTCGTTGAGGTCGGCCGCAGCGTAGTTTTCCGCACGCGCGGCCACGCGCACGGGCCAGTCGTCCGCATGGTCAGCCCCTCCGACGTCGGTCAGATGATTAAGCCCTTTGTGTTTCTCGATCTCGTCGATACGCAAGATGCGATTGGCCAACAGGGCTTTGGCTGGCACCCGCATTCCGGCATCGCGACGCTGACCTTGCTGATGGACGGGCAAGTTCATTACGCCGAATCCACCGACCACGAAGGAACGATGGAGGCCGGCGACATTGAATGGATGAGCGCCGGTCGGGGCGTCTGGCACGGCGGTTTCGGCGTACCCCCGATCAAGGCCTTCCAGTTGTGGGTCGCCCTGCCGGCGGAACGCGAACTGGCTCCCGCGTTTAGCCACCATCTTTCCGTCGACGAAATCCCGTCCGACGGCCCGGCGCGCGTGCTGCTTGGACGCAGCGGCGAAGCGGTCAGCCCGATCAATGCACCCTCGGGCATCAACTATTTCGCTGTGAAGCTCAAGGCCGGCCAGCGCTGGACCTACCAGCCGCCGCATGGCTATCGGGTCGGTTGGATCGCGGTGATGGACGGTCGCCTGCACACCCCCGAACCGGTCGAGAAAGGGGAGTTGGCCGTGTTCGATCACTCCGATGCGGCAGTCGAATTCAAAGCCGCGGTCGATGTTCGCTTCGTGCTCGGCACGGCAATCCCACATCCACACGATCTCCACCTCGGCTACTACTCGGTGCACACCAGCAGCGCTGCGCTGATTGAAGGCGAGCGCGAGATCGCGCGCATCGGCCACGAGCTGCGCGCCAGGGGCGTACTGCGCTGATCCGCCCGCGCCCCGATTCTTTTCCCACCCAGCCAGAGCACATCATGACCGTCATTTCCGTCATCGTCGGCAGCGTTCGTCAGAGGCGTCTCGCGGAGAAACCCGCACGCTGGGTCATCGATCATTTGAAGAAGCGCGAAGGCGTCGACGCGCGCCTGCTCGACCTCAAGGACTATCCGATGCCGTTCTTCGACGCGTCGTTTCCACCCGCGATGCCGGGTCGGCCGGCCTACGAGCACGAGGTCGTGAAGCGCTGGACCCAAGCGATCGCTGCGTCCGACGGTTTCGTCATCGTCGCACCTGAGTACAACCATGGGCCGTCGGCGGTGCTGAAAAACGCGATCGACTGGGTCTATCCGGAATGGAACCGCAAGGCGGTTACCTTCGTCGGCTACGGCAGCGTCGGCGGCGCACGCGCGATAGAGCAACTGCGCGAGGTCGCGGTCGAAATGCAGCTCGCGCCAATTCGATCGGCGGTCCATGTTCTGGCTGCGGCGTTATTCGCGCATTTTCAAGGTCAGGACATCACCCCGCACCTCGCTGAGCTGGATGCCGTCGCCGAACAAACGATCGACGACTTGCTTTGGTGGACCAAAGCGCTGAAGACCGCGCGGGCAAGCTGACCACGCTCGAATGATTCATTCGAATCGGTCCCCAAGGATCGTCCCCCCTTCATCAATTCAAAGGAGAAATACCATGTCCGAAGCGATCAGCACTACTCGGCCACAAACGGCACAAGGCTGGCGACGCGCCGCACTTTGGGTCGTCAAGATTTTGGTCGCCGTTGCGTTTTTGGCCGCTGGCCTGGCCAAGCTCGCCGGCGTTCAGACGATGATCGACATCTTCAACGTCATCGGTCTCGGCCAGTGGTTTCGCTACGTCACCGGGGCCATCGAAGTAATTGGCGCGATTCTGATTCTGATCCCCTCCCGGGCAGTATTCGGCGCTTTGCTGCTAGCTTGCACGATGGTCGGCGCGGTGATCACCCATCTGACGGTACTGCCGGCTTCGCCGATTCCCGCCGTGATCCTGTTCGCGCTCAGCGCAGCGATCGCCTGGATGCATCGCGATCAGGTCGTGAACCTGCTCCCAAACAGCCATGCCGCCCGCAACTGACAAAGCCAAGGATTGCGGGGCGACGGTTTCAACATCCAGTGTCGCCTTTCGCACGAGCGGGTGGACAGCACGCCGACCACACGAGTCCTTGTCAGTCCGCCCGGCATTGGAGAGCTGATGAAGCCTTTCGAGTTTGTTTAACCGCGTCATTGTTGCCGCCGCAGCCCGTCACACCCTGGCACGAACCGCTGAACACAACGAAATTTGGCAATACCTGCACGCAGGTCGCCGAGTTGGGCGCTTTTGCTTTCCCCGCCAGTATCACCGAGGACTGCCTCTATCTGAACGTCTTTACCTCGGATCTCGCGGGGCGCAGTCCGGTCCTGGTGTGGATTCACGGAGGAGGAAACACTGCCGGCGAATCGAACGACCACGTAGACGTCGGATAGTTCGGGGCCGAACGCGAACCGGCTAAGGGCGAAGCCATCGAGCCGGCAAAGGGGCCGCAGCACGCGCTCAGCGTCTTCGAAATATCAGGAATTTTCAGTTAATCCCAAAGACTTTCGAGCCGCGAGTCGTGAAACTAACGACGAACCACTCGGCAGTGACCAAGGGGATCCCATCCGATTCTCAGACGTGGCGAGTTCCGCGCCAACCCCCCGACCGCTTTATCCGATGAGTGGGACCGGTGAGCCGACACGCACATAATCTCCGCACCAGAGGCTGCGCGCTATCCGTTCTTCGCAGCGCGATCCGGATGCCGCAACGGGTTCGGGGTCGTTCGTTGCCGAATCAACCAAGGAATATCTTCACTGCAAGGATATTTTCGAGCTTCCCGTCCTGAGCGAACCCTTGCCCCCGAAAGCGCAAGTGACTCGCTCACGCGACAGATTCTTTATACAAAGCTTAGACAAAAGCTGCAATTCTCCGCAAGTCGACGTCCCGCATGTCAGATACCGAAAGCGCAGCACGAGATGCACGCAATGCCGGCAGTTCGAAGCGAAACGGTTTTAGAGATTCTGGATTCCCCGCTGGAGATCTCACAGACGACGGCCGGCTCGCCTGTCGCCCATGCCCCGCGCCTTTCCATCGTCGTGCTGCCCTTCCTCGATCTTCGGGGACATCCAGACCAGGAATACTTCGTCGACGGGATCACTGAGAGCCTGACGACGGATCTGTCGCGGATTCCGGATGCATTCGTGATCGCGCGCAACACCGCCTTTACCTACAAAGGCAAGGCGGTCGACGTTAAGCAGGTCGGGCGCGAGCTTGGCGTGCGTTACGCCCTCGAAGGCAGCGTCCTCGGCGACGGTGGCCAGCTTCGTGTCAATGTGCGACTGGTCGACACCGAGAGCGGGTCCCATGCCTGGGCCGAACGCTTCGATCTGGAACGGGGCGAACTGTTCGCGGTACAGGATGAGATCGTCGCTCACCTCGCGCGGGCCATGGATGCACAGCTTACCGAGGCGGAGGCAAGACGCGCCGAGCGCTCGCAGCCGGCGGACCCCAACGCACTCGATCTCGTCTTCCGCGGCTCGGCCGCCTTCAACCGCGGGCACGATCCGGCGAATTTATTGCGGGCCGAACGCTTCTTCGAGGAGGCCCTGGCGCTTGCACCGGGTAACGTCAAGGCGCTGGTTGGCCTGGCAATCGCCAAGTTTGCATTCGCGGCCACCTATACCACCGACGACCGCACGACCTATCTGACCGCAGCCGAAGCGGTCGTCATGAAGGCGTTGGCGCTGGCGCCCGATGACGCTCGCGCGCATGGCGCCCTGGGTTGGATCTACATGGCGACCAACCGGCCGGCGGGGGGCATCGCGCAGGCCGAACGTTCCATCGCACTCGATCGAAACCTTGCCCCTTCGTACGCGGCCATCGGGTGGGCGAAGCCGATGCTGGGACGCGCCGAAGAAACCGAGGGCCACATTGCCCAGGCGTTTCGTCTGAGTCCGCGCGACATGTTCGCCTACATTTGGTGCCATATTGCGGGTGTGGCGAAGCTCGCTCTGGGCCGCGACGACGAGGCCGTCGCCTGGCTGCGCCGATCGGTCGAGGCCAATCGAAGGTATCCGATGGCTCAATTCACGCTCGCTGCGGCTTTGGCACAGCAGGGCAAGACCGCCGAGGCGCGGGCGGCGGCTGCAGCAGGTCTTGCCTTCGTTCCGACCTTCAGCGTGCGCCGATACCGGGAAGGCGCCTCCAGCGACAACCCGACCTACCTCGCATACCGTCAGCATATCTATGTGGGGTTGCTCAAAGCGGGGGTGCCCGCCGACACCGACGAATCGGTGCCGGCCGACCGGCCCGTGCCGCTGGTCACTCACGACGTGCCGTCACCGCAGGGTGCATGGTCGTTCCCGGAGTTCGCCGCTGCGCTGAAGAGCGCGCTGCGCGATTACAGCCGAGCTGACCTGCTCGCTGGCAATCCGCTACTTCGCTGCCGCATGCTGGCGGCGCGCGGCCACGTGAATGCTGCCAACCTGCGGGCGCTGCTCTCGGAGACCGTCGAGACCTTGTTCGCGAGCCCACGCGACGAGAAGCTGCGCCGCGTGATCGACCTGACCTATTTCCGTCCGGCGCCGAAGCAGGAGGCCGCCGCGGAGCGGCTCGGCCTGTCCTTCGGCACCTACCGCCGCTACCTGACGACGGCGCATGGCCGGCTGGCACGCTGGCTGTGGGAACGGGAAAGAGGAACGCCGGCATAGCTCGAATCGAGCGCCGCTGGCGCTCCTGCTCCTTCGCGGCTCCCGGACACTTTCGATCTTCCCCTGAGCCAGGCCGGTCTAGCCAACCGCTGGGGCTCCGTACCAGCGATGCCTCCAGCGGCTCCGGACGATCCACCGTTCCACCGCTGGCGTCCGGGCCGCGACAGACGTGGCTTCGGATTCCACTAGGCACGTACGTACTTTCACACGCCGTACCGCAGGATGACTAGGGTTTCGAGAGGGAGTGTCCGGTTTCTTGTGTGTGAAGCTGGCCCAATGGCGGAGGTGGTCGATGCCTCCTTGAGCAATTTGCTACCGGCAGACATTCGCGCCATGGTCGTCTACTTGCGCAGTATCCCGGCGATTCGTACAAGCGAATGATCGGCCAATCGACTACCCAGATGCCACGCCAAGAGCCGCTCGATCTCTGCTCAGCCTGGGCTCGCGACCTTGCGCTTTGCCTGCCCCGAGTACGCGGGCGAGGCCATTTTCGACCCTACCGCGGGAGCGTTAGCGGCGCTCGAGTCGATCGCTAACCGGCCTGATCGCTGTGGCGACCATCCCCGCCAGCTTGACGATCGACGGCGGTTACGTCGCCTGACGCAAGGGTGGCGCATACGGTGTCGGCGCCGACCTCTCCTTCCCGCCGGACGCGAGGGTAGCCCGAGTCCGCCATGGGAAACGAGCAGTGAAGCCATGCGCGGCTCGTCCATCCGGATTCCGACGCGATAACGAGTCACGCGAGGTTGGGTGACCTTGAACAGCGCTGTCCCGATCCGATAACGATCACCGCCAAGACCTATCGCGTGGCATCGGAAAGCGTGAGCGGATTTCGAGCACGTTTTGCGGTCGCATCTGAGCACTCCAATAGATCAACCTTCGTCGCCGGTCGATAGCGCATGACCGGCCTTACCTGGAACCCAACAAGGAGCATGACTGCAATGAAGACAATCTTAGCTGGACTCTTGACGTTGCCGCTCGTGTGCACCGCATACGCAGACGAAGCCTCGGACAGCGCCGTGCGCTGGAGCGAAATCGCGGGCGTGATCACCGCGCAAGGCGTCGACAATCCAATCTCGACGACGATCAGCAGCGGGACATTCCCCTGGACCGCACGCAGCGGCCGTGCGCTCGTGGACCTCAGAACGGGGTTCATGTCGTTCGACGTCGCCGGGCTCGTGATCAACGGCACGGCATTCAGCGGAACGCCGGGTCCGGTGACGGCCGTCACCGGTACCCTGGTGTGCAATCCCGGTGCGAGCAACGAGGTCACCCACGACAGCCCGCCGGTCCCACTGAGCGTGCACGGAAACGCGGCGTTTTCTGGAGACGTCGCGAACGGCCCCATCGCCTGCGGCAACCCGCTCTTCCTGATCCGCATTGCAGTGCCTCAGGGAGCCGCCGGGCGCTGGATCGCCACCGGCGTACAGCCGGCCACTACAACTGAATGAGGCTGCGCGCACGCGAGACACCCTCGAAGAATAGATCAACCTTCGCTCGGAGCAATTCTCACATTCCGAGATCCCAGATGACTTTGAACCGTCAAAGTCGCAAGTAATCGAATCAACAGGAGAACAGGCAACATGACCGAAATCACTCGATATCTCGCACCTGCCGCAATCATCGCGGCATCTTTCCTTGGCGCCAGCGCCGCATGTGCCGAAGAGGCAGACCCGGTTGATCATCGGAACGCGTACGCCATCACGCGACTTGTCTCCGATGTCGCAGGGCAAGCCGCGGTGCAGGACCCGGTCCTGCAGAACGCGTGGGGCGTTGCGTTTACTCCGGCAGGCAGTCCATTCTGGGTCAATGACAACGTCACGGGTTGCTCGACGCTTTACGCCGGTGACGGCACGACGGTACCACTACAGGTATCGATCCCGCTGCCCGGCAATGTCGTGCCCACTGGGTCATGTCGCCCGGTCGATCCGAAGAATCCGTCGAGCCCGACGCCCGCGGCGCCTACCGGTATCGTATGGAACCCTTCTTCGGCGTTCCTCGTCCCGGGAACCAAATCGCCCGCGGCATTCATCTTCGCCACCGAGGACGGAACGCTGTCCGCGTGGGCCGGCGGCCTCAGCCCCGCCAACGATGCGGTCCTGGCCGTCGACAACTCGACCTCGCCGAATGCCGCAAACGGGGCCGTCTACAAGGCTCTGGTGGTTGGCGTCAACGCCAAAGGAGTGTTCCTCTTCGCCACCAACTTCCGAGCCGGCACGATCGACGTTTTCGGCCCCACAGGCCCGAATGGGCTATTCACAGCCGCGACCACGGACGGAAAGTTTGCGGATCCGGAGATCCCGGCCGGTTACGCGCCGTTCGGCATCCAGAACATTGATGGCGATCTGTTCGTGACCTACGCTCAACAGAACGCGCAAAAGCACGATGACGTAGCAGGCGTGGGACATGGCTTTGTCGACGTGTTTGACACCGACGGCCATTTGCTGCGACGGTTCGCTAGTGGCGGGCCGCTCAATTCACCTTGGGCCGTCGCGCGGGCGTCCTATGCGTTGGGCCGATTCAGCGGTGAGATTTTGGTCGGCAACTTCGGCGACGGCAGGATCAACGTGTTCGATAAACGCGGGCGCTTCATCGATCAGCTCGACGGCCCCGACGGCAAGGCGCTGGTGATCGACGGTTTGTGGACGTTGACCTTGGGCGGCGGCCGCACATCAGCCTCCGACACGCTGTATTTCACGGCTGGCCCCAGCGGAGAGACCCATGGTTTGTTCGGGACGATCACGCCAGTAGCCGACCAATCTGAGCACGATTAGCAGAGCGTGATGATCGCAGACGGGGATGGCGCCGGGTTTCAAGTGATGCTTGTGGCGTCGGCGATAGATTCGGCCGTCCCCGACTGCGGTACTGAATCCGAACGTAGCGGTGGATCCGCCCAGAGCGAGAAAGAGCTGCGCGGTATCGAGCGCTTCCAGCCGGTCGGCTTGCTGAAACCGGCCTTTCCCTGGCAACCTGAGCCGAAGAACATCGCGACCAGATCGGTCGCGCGCTCACCGGCCGTCGCCGACGGGGGCGCGATGCACGCCGTACTGGCTGGCGAAGGGGTAGATCTGATCGTGCTGGACCTGAAGCTGCTCGGCGAGGATGGGATGACGCTGGCGCGGCGGCTGCGCGAGCGATCGGCGATCCCGATCGTCATGCTCACCGGTCGCCGCGACGAAGCAGACCGGGTGATGGGGCTGGGGAGCGGCCGTGCGGAAACGCTGCCGACAGCGGTCTGTCTACTTTCGAGACCGACCCATGCGGACATCCAGACGAGCCTGCTTCCGGGCGGCGGCGTTGGGCAGATGTCTTGGTACGATTCCCTCGCGCCTTGCTGAGGTTGTGTGCGAAGGCGAATCTTCGACGCGAGACACCAATGAGCTTGTCAGGCATGTCGGGAAAGCGCAGCTACGAATCGCTCTATCAGGAGTTCGACTCGCCGCTAATGTGCCGGCTTCGTCAACAGGCGTATGGGGAAGATATCGGGCAGCATTCGTGGGTGACGGCGGAGGATCTGCGTCGCGACGCTACGAGATTGAAGCTTCCCGAAAGTGCCCGGCTCCTTGATTTGGGATGCGGGCCTTGCGGCCCGCTGAGTTTCATCGTGAAGTCGTTGGATTGTTCCGGGATAGGGCTCGATCTGAGCGGGGCGGCCGTAGCGGCCGGTCGCCGTCGCGCGTCAGCCTGCGGGATCGAGGATCGGCTCACAGTCCAGGAAGCGGACCTCAACGTCTCGTTACCGCTGGCGGAGTCGTCGGTTGACGCCGTCATTTCGCTGGACGTCATTTTGCATCTGCGCGATCGGCCGCGTGCATTCGGCGAAGTCGCGCGCGTCTTGGTGCCCGAAGGTCGATTCCTCTTCACCGATGCTGCGGTTGTCACAGGATCGATTTCAAGCGAGGAAGTCGCCCTGCGCAGCATGCACGGCCTCGTGCATTTCTGCGCCCCCGGGTACAACGAGAGGTTGCTGGAGGCTGCCGGATTCACGCTTCTTGAAACCGAGGATCGTACTCGCGGCCTCCGCGCGAACGCAGAGGGACGCCTGCGTGCGCGCATCGAAAATCAAGCGGAGGTTGAACGTCTCGAAGGCGTCGACGAGTTTGACCGGTACTAGGCCTACTTGCGCTCCACTATCGCGATGGCGGAGCGAGGTGCACTATCTCGCCTGATGTATCTGGCGGAGGGAAAGGTCGGCCAGTCCGAGATTTGATTGCCCGCTGCTGTGCAACCTTTCTCGCGACTTGTGTGGCCGGCTGTGGCCGGACCCCGAAATCGCCGACCGGCAGGTCTGCTCGGTGCTGAGCGGCCGGTGTCCGTTGCTCAGCGCCCGCACACAATGCCGCTGACATTTGGAATAGCTGCAGGAATCGGTTATTCGGCTGGCGCGGGTCGAGGTAGGCTGGCCTTCGCCATTGCCACTGACATCGCCAAGCGCATAGGCTGGTCTGGAAACGGTACAAAACCGAAGTGCTCGTAGAACGCGGCGGCTTGGTTGTCCTTGGCATCAACGACGATCAGCGCCACGCCGATTTCTACGGACACGCGTACGATGCGTTGTATCGCATCGAAAAGTAGCAACCCGCCCAGGCCCTGCCCACGTGCGCGATGGTCGCACGCGAGCCGTCCGATCAGAACGATCGGCAGCTTGCGCGGCATCTTCTTGATCATCTCCTCGGGCCAGGCATCGCTGACCGCTTCGCCCGCCGTCAGGCTGTAGTAACCCAGCACCTTCGCCGGGTGGTCAATTTCGACGGCCACGTAGGTGCGCGATACGCCTTTCGCAATGTGTTGCTTGGCGATTCGGCGCAACCAGTTGTCGAGCGGCTCGACGCCGCTTTGAAACGCTTCAATGTCGTGCTCGTCGTGCAGCGGGGTGAAGGCGATCTTGTTCATCGACAACGGCTTTCTTGTAACGCTGTCCAGTGCGCTGCAAGGCTGGATTGGCGAGTGCTGGCTGGTCCAGTAGTTGAAGGATGAAAGCCGCATCCCGGCGCGAGAGGTCGATACGTGTATGGGTCTCAATGACCGCGCGGGCGCGTTCGGTCGCGGCCTGCACGATGAATTGGTTGACGCTGACACCGACCAAAGCCGCAGCTTCTTCTAACTCGTCCACGACGGGTTGCGGCACGCGCGCCGTGATCCGGCCGCGTTCGATTGTGGTTTTCGTAGCCATGAGGGTTGGGTGCTTCGCGTGATGGAGATGAGGAATCAAACCGCGAAGCAATTCTAGCAAGGTGGTGCCAATGTGTCACCACCACTGCGTGACCGGTGCCATTGGTCGGGAAGCAGTCGTCGTAAAACAAGGGGTTACCGGCGTGGAACTGGGCGATCTATGGCACACGGCAGTGTGCGTAACCACTTGTTTTTACGCCATTTCTAGAGAAGCGTGGCTTTGGCTACGAACTAAGGGGTCGTGGGTTCGAATTCTGCCGGGCGCGCCAAATTTCAATGTGGGTTCAATGACTTGCCAGCGAGAGTTGGCAGGCCCTTTCAAAGTCGCATCACTTGCGCTTGAGTTGACCGATGAAGGCGCGGGCCGCCGGCCCCGGCGGTGCGTCCTTGCGAAAGATCACCCTCATCGGAAGGTGCATGTCGCGCGGAGTGCCTTCGACCCGGATCTTGACCAGCGCTCCACTATCGAGGTCGGCCTTCACCATGTGCAAGGGCATGTGCCCCCATCCCAGGCCAGCCTTGAGGAACGCGTGCTTGGCTCCCAGATCCGCAAGGCGCCAGGTCCGTGGCGACAGCACGCCGAAATTTCGCCCCTCGGACAACGCCGTCCTGTCGCTGAGAACCAGTTGCACGTGCTTGGCGATGGCCGAGGCCGAGACCACGCCACGGCTCTTTGCCAGCCGATGAGAAGGACTGGCGACTGTCACGAATGGAACGCTCAGCAGCGGCTCGGATTGGAGTTCGTCCGGCGCGATCGGCAGCGAGCCGATGACGCCGATGCTGCAGTTGCGATCGAGCACCGGTTTGATGACCCCGCCGAGTGCCTCGACATAGAGCCGCAGCGGGGTATGCGGATAGGCCTTTTGGCTGTGCACCGCCGCCCTCGTGAGCGCCTCCATCGGGTACATCACATCCATGACAACGGAGAGCTCGGGCTCGAGGCCCTCGCGCATGGCGCGGGCCCTGGCTTTGAACTCATCGACGTTGTCCGCCACTGAGCGGGCATCCGCAAGGAGGCTCCGCCCCTCCTCGGTGAGCCGCGGGTAGCGGGCCGAGCGATCGAAGAGCTTTACGCCCAGCTGCGCTTCCAGATTCGCCAGCGTCTGGCTTACCACGGATTGAGCGCGGCGCAGCTTGCGACCTGCGGCGGAGAAGCTTCCCTCGTCCACCGCCGCGATGAAGGTTCGAAACTGGTCCAGAGTGACTGCATCCAGCATATCCATCGTCCTGAGCGATAGTTATTATCGAAATATATAGGCTTCTCAGATGCTACGCCAGCCCTTATCTTTTCCTCATCGTCCCACCCCCCTCGTGCTGGGCTACCGCTGGTCCCATACGAGCAAGGTGACGCTCGCTCAGGGCGAAGCGGAAATCAATCGTGTTGGCCGGCGGCTTCGTGCCGCGGGCCGCCTGTGAACATCAATCTTTCTTAGACGAGGAGCAGTCATGTCGTCCAACCGCAAGAAGCTGATCGCCGTGATCGGCGCAACGGGGCAGCAGGGAGGCTCGGTCCTGCGTGCCCTGCAAGCCCAGGGCCAATTCAACGTACGCGCGTTGACCCGCAATCCAGGCAAGCATCGCGGGCTCGCCGACGAAGTCGTCAAAGCGGATTTCGACCGCCCGGAAACCCTCGAGGCCGCATTCGCAGGGGCCCATGGCGTTTTCCTGGTCACCAATTTTTGGGAACAGGGTACCGACGAGCTTAAGCAGGCAACCGCAGCGGTACAGGCGGCCAAAGCAGCCGGGGTCAAACACTTCGTCTGGTCGACGCTGCCCGATGTGGAAGCGATCAGCGGGGGCAAGCTCCACGTTCCCCACTTCACCGGCAAGGCGAAGATCGATCGGATCGTGAAGGAAGCGGGATTTGCGCACTATACGTTCGTCATCGCGCCCTTCTATTACCAGAACGTCCTGGGCGTGATGGCTCCGCAAAAGCAGTCAGACGGAACCCTCGGTTGGGCGCTTCCCATCGATCCCACCGTGCGCGGCATTCACATGGGCGACATCCGCGAACTCGGAAACATCGTGGCCGGTGCATTCGCACGCCCGGACGAGGCAGGCAATGGCAAATACCTGCCCCTCGTCGGTGATTTCATGAGCTTCAACGAAATCGTCGAGACGCTGAATCGGCAGGGACACGAATTTTCGTTCAAGCAAGTCCCGACGGAGATCTTTGCTGCTTCTTTTCCTGGGGCCGCCGAGATCGCGGCGACGCTCGCCTGGTTCCAGGCTCATACCTACCTCGGGTCGAATTCGTCCGACCAAATTGGGCTCGCGAACAAAATCGCGGGCCGGCAACCAACCAAGTTCTCGACGTGGGCCCGGGTGAATGTCCCGGTCCACGCGAGCGCCTGATCGCTTCGCGCAGAATGTATCCAACGCGGCAGATGGGGGTGCGGTTTTTGGCGTCCAGTCTTGGATGTTAGCGTGCGACTCGGACGATCGGACTGATATCGACGAGCGCGCCTAGTCTTCGCCGATGCGTCTCGATGTCAATCGGGTGCCCGCCCCAAAGTGGAAGAACCAGCGCATCGCGATCAGCGGATCGCTACCGTCCACCTTCGCCGGGATATACGTTGTTCCTTCTGACCACGGGTCCGAGGCCGGCACTCTGCTGTGCCTGGACGTGAATCAGCGCTATCGGCCGCTGGTTCATTTCAGTCCCTGGAGAAGGCTTTCGAGGCCGCTAGAGTGTCGAGAGCCTCATGGAGCAATTTGATCTTACCGTTCTCGGCGTGCAGGACGCCAGCGTAGGTCTGCTGATAGATCTTGCCGGTATCGACGACCAGAGCTTCGACCTGGTATTCCGCCGCTACCTTGTCGGGGGTTTGGATAAAGTAGGTCAGATTCTTGAAGCGAAAGTCGGGGATCTTGGCGAGTAGACCCGCGAGCAGTTTTTCGACCGCGGCAGGCCCTTGGGCATAAGCCTTGACCCATGGCAGTTCGAGCACACCGTCCTCGGCAAACTGAGACGCGGATACCCTGGGCGTCCTGACGTTGTTCAGGTAAGCCTCAAGAAGTTCAGTGGCGGATTTCATCTATCTTTCCAAGCTCCAGTTCCACCGCCGGTTTCTGTTCATGCCCGTGTGTTCAGTCCTGAATGCGCCTGAAGGTTAGGCGCCGAACGGGTTCGAATAAATCGGCTGGTCACGATTTCATAATTCCGTACGGTGAATAATCGGCATAGACTTGCCCGAGAACCTCAGGGGTTTCCATGGATCAACTGTTGTCACTCCGGGTCTTTACCCGCATCGCCGACGCAGGGACATTCGTAAAGGCCGCTGAGTCGCTGAAGCTGCCGCCTTCGACGGTGACAAAGCTGATACAGGACCTGGAATCGCACCTGGGTGTGAAACTGCTTCACCGGACTACGCGCAGGGTAACGGTCACACCCGAAGGCGCTGCCTACTATGAGCGTGCAATTCGCATCATCAGCGATGTCGACGATATGGACGAGTTCGTTGCGAATCAGAGGGCTCAGCCGAAGGGCCGTCTGCGAATCGATGTGCCATCGATTCTCGCCAACACGATTCTGCTTCCCTCCCTGCACACCTTCCGTGCCCGCTATCCAGAGATCGAGATCATTCTTGGGGTGAGTGATCGAAACGTGGATTTGATCGGCGATGGCGTCGATTGCGTGATACGCGGAAATCCGCTGCCAGTTTCATCGCTGATCGCGCGCCGCATCGCGGAGATCGACTATGTAACGTGCGCGAGCCCATCCTACATAAAGCAGTATGGTGCTCCCTCCCACCCAAAGCATTTGGAAAAGAGCCACGTCATTTACAGCATTTCGTCGCCGCTTACTGGCAAGACGTTTCCGTTGGCGTTCACTCGCGGAGGCAAAGAAATTGAAGTCCAGGGTCGGACGATGGTGACGGTGAATGAAAGCACTGCGCATGTGACCGGACTGCTCGCGGGTCTGGGAGTGGGCCAGACATTCAGGTACATCGCCCAGCCCCACTTCAAGACAGGTGCACTAATTCCCCTTTTGAAGAACTGGGGCCGCCCTAGTCATCCGATCCACGTCATGTACCCCCCCAACCGACATCTGAACGCCAAGGTGCGAGTGTTCGTCGATTGGGCGGTCGAGGTTTTCGCAAAATTTGACGACCGGGTGGCCGATTCGGCCTCCTGAAATGCAAACTCACGAGCTCGACCCGCTGACGCCCAAGCGGTCATGCAGATGTTTGCGAAAGCGCCGGCTAAGCCGCAAGCGACTATTGGATTTCAGGACAACCTCGTATTCACCGTCGCCCCTCAGTTCCAGGCGCAGAACCCGATCGAGATTCACGATTGCGGATCGGTGAATCCGACAGAACTGGTGATCATCCAGATCGCGCTCGAGGTCCGACAGGGAACGGCGCAATAGATACGCTCGGTCTCCAACATGAAGGCTGGCGTAATAGTCGGCCGCCTCGACCCAGTCGATGTCGGAGACGTCCAGAAACAGAACCTGTCCGGCCCTCTTGACCATCAGTCGTTTGAGGCGAGGATCCTGCCGTTCAGGGTGGTGCGCGAGCTTCTCTTTGGCGCGGGCCAGTGCTCGCTGGAACCGCGCGTCGTCGAAAGGCTTCAACAAATAGTCCAAGGCGCCCACATCAAATGCACGAAGCGCGTACTCGTCGTGTGCGGTCACAAAGACAATCGCGGGCGGGACTTCGCGGCCGAGCAACTCGATGACATCAAACCCGTCGCATTCGGGCATCTGGACATCGAGAAAGAGCAGGCTCGGCCGCGATTCGCGGATCGCAGCAATTGCATCGGCGCCCGATTCACATTCGTCGATCTGAACGATTTCCGGATCCCTTCGCAATAAGACCGCAAGATTGCGGCGCGCCAAAGGTTCGTCGTCGACGATCAGTGCGTGGATCGCGCTGGCTGGTTTGTCCTCTCGCATCGATTACCCACGTCCGATGGGCAGAGACACGACCGCCTCGACGCCAGCGGTTTCGGGATGGCGAAGTTCGAGTTCGAACCGGCCTCCATATAGGATCTGCAGTCGTGTGCGCAAATTGGAGAGCCCTATTCCGGCTCGAACGGTGCCTTCATCGCTCGGCAACCGAGGACCGTCGTTGTGGACGGTCAAACGGAGTACATCTCCGACGCGTCTGCCCGTAATCCGAATCGTGCCTCCCTCGACACGCTTCGCGATGCCATGTTGGATGGCATTTTCGACGAGCGGTTGCAGGAAGAAATTCGGTACAAGTTCCGGATAAAGGTCAGAAGGAATATCCACAATCACGTTCAGCCGCTCGCCAAAGCGAATCTTCTGGATGTCCAGAAAACGTTGTAGATATTCGATTTCTTCTTCGAGTGCGACTTGCGGTCGGTGCTTATCCGTCGCAGTTCGTCGCAGGAGTTCGCTCAATCCCACGATCATGCTCACAGCCGCATTGTTTCTTTGGTCTCGGACCAATCCGGAGATGGCATTGAGCGTGTTGAACATGAAGTGCGGATCGATCTGTTGCCGCAGAGCGTCAAGTTGCGCCTTGGCGAGTTGTTCATTCAGTTGCGCTGCATCGGTGCGTTGCCTGGCCACTCGATCCGCCGAGTCGACGGCATAGGTGACGACCTGGATGAATGCGTACACGATCAACGACGTCAGGACGCTGTACGAAAGCTTTGCGCTCCAGACATCGGCGTAGGATCCCACCGGCTGAGTCTGCGCCCAAGGGTCCAGCAGGACTTCCAGCAGTGCGGACCAGGCCGCGGTTGCGAAGCTGACGATCAAAATCAGACCGGCGTGGATCGCCACCGCTTCGCGAGCCAGTGGCCACGAGAGCGGGTAAGCACGTCCGGTCCTCAGCAAGACGGGCGTCGCCAACAGCCACGGGAGCCAGTTCAGCACGGAGACCGTGAACAGCCGTGTCCAATTGTGGTGCATGCCCTGGGCGTGCATCGGGAAGACAGTTTGACTGGCGTCGATGAGTCCCACACCGAGCCAGATCGCTGTGATCCAAAGCCACGGTACGGGGCGGCTGCTGGCTGGAGGGTCGCTCACGCGGCAATCGTACGCGCCGAAATCTGAATGGGGCTCGGATATGCAGCGAATCGTCGGTGGCGTGCAGCCAGCGGCCTCGCCCGGACGGGTGCTGGCGGCGATACTTGCCTATGCGAAGGAAGGAGGTTCACATGAACAGAAGGCATGTACTGCAGTTGACTGCGGCGCTTGGCACCGCTGGGTTGCTCCCGCGCTCGGCATCGGCTCAGTCGGTGGATAACCCCAAGCCGCTGCACCATGCGCATAATGCGCCTCCCAACCCGCTGCGGCCTCCCGCTGACGGCCGGATCCCCGTGGCATTCTTGCTGTCGGATGATGCGGTCGTCATCGACTTTGCCGGTCCCTGGGAAGTCTTCGAGAACGTGCATATTCAGGGCCCGCTAGGCCACCCGTTCGAACTCTATACGGTCGCCGAAACGACGGCACCGATTCGCGCCGGCGGCGGCATGACCATCGTGCCGAACTATTCCGTGGCCTCCGCACCGCCACCCAAAATCATCGTCATCCCGGCGCAAGGCGAACCAAGCGAGGCCGTGATCGCCTGGGTACGCAACGCAACAAAGGTGAGCGATGTCACCATGTCGGTTTGCACGGGGGCGTTCCTGCTCGCGAAAACGGGGTTGCTTTCAGGGAAGGAGGTTGCAACGCACCACGGTGCTTACGCTGAACTGGCGATGACGTACCCCGATGTCATCGTCAGGCGCGGGGCCCGATTCGTTGAATCAGGAAATATCGCAAGTTCCGGAGGACTCTCGTCCGGCATCGATCTGGCGCTGCGCGTTGTGGAGCGCTATTTCGGCCGCGCCGTGGCGCTCGCGACGGCGGACAATCTGGAGTATCAGGGCCTGGGTTGGATGAACGCCGATTCGAATCAGGCCTACGCTAAGAGGCGCGTGTCGACCACTCAACATCCCCTGTGTGCGGTTTGTGAAATGGATGTCGATTCCGCCGCCTCTCCGAAGTCGGTCTATCGGAATCGCACCTACTACTTTTGCATGGACGCCCACAAGAGACTCTTCGACGCGGCTCCGGCTCGATTTGCGAATGCATAAATCATCGCACGCCGTTCCGAATGAACTCTTGCAAATCGTACCCTTAGCGATCGGTTATTTCGGCGGCGGCAATCCGGCGTTGATCGTGTAAATCGTGCCGGCCGGCGTGCCCCCGGAGCATGTGTCCGGTACGATCCGTCACCTACCGGCAATCGAAACCGTCGCGCAAGCTCATGGATCCTGACCCCAAGTGCTCGCCCCACAGGCGGCGTGCGCTCTTCACCTTGCTCGGGACGGGGGTGACAGCGTTGTGGGTCGGCCCCTCCAATGGCCAGGTCGCCAGGGCCGGTCGCGAAGGCGCAGCGCTGATGTGTGTCGCCACACCCGAGCAGACCGAGGGGCCGTACTTCGTCGAGGGACATCTGAATCGGTCTGACATTCGATCCGACCCGGCCGATGGTTCGGTCAGGCCCGGTTTGCCTCTGGGCCTTCAGATCCACGTGAGCCGGGTCGATTCGGCCGGGTGCCTCCCGCTGGTCGGGGCCACTGTCGACATCTGGCACTGCGATGCGCAGGGGGTGTATTCCGGTGTCGGCGAGCGCCGCTCCAGGACGCCCGGGTCCCGATTCCTGCGCGGCTACCAGGTGACGGACTCGGGCGGGTCCGTGCGGTTCGTGACGATCTATCCGGGTTGGTATCCGGGGCGAGCGGTGCACATCCATTTGAAGATCCGCACCGGATCGGATGCGGTGCAAGCCCTGCAATGGACCTCACAACTCTACTTCGACGAAACCATCACGGATCAGACGCATCGGCAAGTCGCATACGCCCAACGGGAAGGGCACAGAACGAGAAATGGCGCGGACGACATTTTCCAGGATGGCGGCCGCAGCCTGATGCTGGCGCTGTCGGGCGCCACCGAGGGCTACGACGCACGCTTTAATGTCGGACTGAGGTTGCCTTCCCAGGGTAGGACGTCGGGCGAGAGCGCGAAGGCCAATATGGACAAGATGTGGAAGTAGCCGGCTGGATCGTCCTCGCCCTACGCGCCGGAGTTGCTTCGCCTGCGGACGGCCGCGACAAAGACCCAGACCAGGAACAGCGGGATCAACAGCGGCAGCAGAAATGGAAAGACGAGCCACGCCGCCAGCAGGCCGACGAGGACCAACACACCGAGGGCGATCAGTCCGACTCCGGCGAATACGAAAGCCAGCAGGATCGCGACGCAGAAGAGCGCTACGACGGCCACCAGCACACCCCAGCCTTCGGCCGGGAGTATCGCGGGTCCAGCGAGCTTCTGGCCGTTAACTACGATCGAGATATCGTTCGACTGAAGCAGCACCCCGGCGACCAGAGCAAGCACCAGGATCACCAGCACCATCGCGATGGTCTTCATCGTGCACAGGCGGGCGCCATCCTGTCGGTGCTGACCGACGGCCAGTTCAGGGTCGCGGGGCTGACACGCTCGTGCAATGCCCCTTGACGTTGTCGCGATGGACTACCGTTGCGGCGCGCCAGCACCGCCTTCATTTCGGCGACGATCGCCAGCGCGACCTCCTCGGGCGTCTCGGCGCCCAGGTCCAGGCCGACGGGACCGTACAGTCGCTCGAGCTGCGTCTCGGTTGCGATGCTGCCGCTCGCAGCAAGATCCGCCAGCAGTCGTTGTGTTCTACGCTTTGGCCCCAGCATGCCAAGGTATGCAACCGGGCTGGGCAGCAGCGCTCGCAACGCTGCAAGGTCGTGGCGGTAGTTGTGGTTCATCACGACGGCCATCGAATTGCCATCGAGCGCCAGCCTGTCCGCGGCGTCTTGCGGCTCTGCCACGATCAGTCCGTCGGCATTGGGGAACCGGGTCCGCGTCGCTTGGCCTGGACGCGGGTCGACCACGATCACCCGTGTCCCCAGCGCCCTGGCAAACGTCGCGAGCGGGACCGCGTCGTGTCCGCCTCCGAAGATCACGAGGCGCGGCGGCGGTTTGATGATTTCGAAGCACACCGCCACGCGCCCGACCTTGCTGTCGAACGTCCGGGCCGCAGACTCTCCGGATGCGAGGACGCCGCGAGCCTCCTCGGCCAGCGCCTGCGCGAGCCCCACCTCGTCGACACCCAAAACCAGCGGTGCCGCGGCGGCGCACCAGAGCAGGCGGCTTGCGGGCTTGTTGATGGTCTCGGTCCCGCCCGCAAAGACGGTGGCCATCACTGCCGTTTCGCCCCTGCCCAGGCAGCCAGCAAGGAACGCCATGCACGCATCGTCGGGCAGCAGGCGCTCGACCAGGACTTCGACCACGCCGTTGCATCCGAGGGCAAAGCCGTCCTGCGCATCCTCGTCGTCGGTCGAGTCGTATATGAGCCGTTTCGCCTGTCCCGACTGCATGACCCAGGTCGCGTGCCGGCAGATGTCGCGCTCCAGGCAGCCGCCGCTCACCGCCCCGGTGACCTCGCCGTCTTCGGTCACGAGCATGTGGGCGCCGATGCGCCGATAGGTGGAGCCGCTGACGCTGACCACGCTCGCCAGCGCCGTGGTACGCCCGGCGGCCGAAGCCGCCTGGTAAGCCTGAAGAATACGTTCCAGTTCGCTCATCGACTTCATTTGGGGGCTCCGCTGCCGGTTTATGACAGCGCGTCGAGTCGCAAGTTCAGGCTGATCCAGCCCGCCCGGTCACAGCCGTACCAGGACTTTACCGAAGTTGTCACCGCGCAGCATGCCGATGAAGGCTTTGACCGCACTTTCGAGCCCGCCGTGGATGTCCTCGCGATAGACGATGCTCCCGTCCGACAGGCCCGGCGAAACGGTTTTCAGGAAGGCCGGATAGTGTTCTTCGGTGAACTCGAAGTAGATGAAGCCGCGAAGGGTCAGGCTCTTGGTCAGGATCGCGCGCAGGGTCGCGGGCAGCAGATCGGGCCCGTCCGTTACGGCGCCGCTGTACTGCGCGATCAGGCCGCACACAGGCACGCGGGCGAAGGTGTTTAACAGCGGCAGCACCGCTTGCCACACGGCTCCACCGACGTTTTCGAAATAGACGTCGATCCCGTCCGGGCAGGCGTTTCGCAGTTGTTCGGGGAAGTCGGGTGCGCGGTGGTCGACCGCGGCGTCGAACTTCAGTTCTTCCACCACGTAGCGGCATTTGGCGTCGCCGCCGGCGATACCGACCGCACGAGCCCCAGCCCGCCGGGCAAGTTGACCGACCATGGAGCCGACCGGACCACTGGCGGCAGCCACCACCACGGTCTCTGCAGGTTTGGGCTTGCCGATCAGGTTCAAACCCGCGTAGGCGGTGAATCCTGGCATGCCGAGGACGCCGAGGGCTGTCGTGACCGGCCCCAGCGCCGGGTTCACCTTTCTCAGGCCCGCGCCATCCGACGTTGCGTGAGTCGTCCAGCCCGTGCGCGCCAGGACGATGTCGCCGACCGCATATTGGGGATGATCGGACTCGATGACCTCGCAGACGGCTTCCCCCGGCATCACCTCGCCGATGGAAGCGGGTCGGGCATAGGATTTCCGATCGTCCATGCGACCGCGCATGTAAGGATCCAGGGAGAGATACAGGCCGCGCAACAAAAGGGCGCCCGGCGGACACGGCGGCAATGGAACAACCTCCAACCGGAAGTCGGTCGGCTTCGGTTCGCCGGTCGGGCGGGACGCGAGTACGACCTGCCACTTGCTGGTTTCGGTCACGCTTGCTTCACCCGCGGCGAAGGTAGCGCCGGCGTGGCGCCGCGGGATAGGACGGCCTTGCGGTCGATTGGCTTTTTGCGGCACCGCTTATCCGCGACCCCTCCGGGGTCGCAGATACTCAATCCGGGGTCGGTGCCAGTAGTGGGGGCAGCAGCGGCGCCAGCAGCTTGCTCGCCATCGAAAACATCACCAGCGCAACCGCCGCATCCAGAAGACGCCACGCAGCGGGCCGGCGGAACCAGGGCGCCAGCCAGCGCGCGCCGTAACCGAGCCCGGCGAACCAGGCAACGCTCGCCACTGTCGCGCCGATGCCGAACGTTTGCCTCAAATCGCCGGCGCGTTCGGCCGCGATCGCGCCGATCAACAGCACCGTGTCCAGATAGACGTGCGGATTCAGCCAGGTCAGCGCCAGCGTCGTGATGGCCACGCGCGGCCAGTTGCTCGCACTGCCGGATGTGGCGGTCTGGAGCATCGCCGGACTCGAGGCCCTCCGTACCGCCAGCAACCCGTACACGGCCAGCCACAGCGCGCCCAGGCACCGCATCGCCAGGTCGATCGAAGGATGCAATGCAACGGCGGCTCCCACGCCGCGCGTGCCGATCTGGATCAACACGGCGTCGGAGGCCACACAGATCGCCACCACGAGGCGCACGTGCTCGCGTCGCAGCCCCTGGCGAAGCACGAAGGCATTCTGCGCGCCGATCGCAACGATCAGGGCGCTGCCGGTCGAGAAGCCGCTTGCTAGGGCGGTCCAGGCGTCCATGGAGGCAAAGCATGCGGCACCTCGCTCCGGCAGCCAAGCTAAACTATTTCACACACCGTTAGCCAAACTGGACAATATGCGAATCGACTCCGCGCAGCTGGCCGCCTTTGCGGCCGTGATCCGCGAGGGCAGCTTCGAACGCGCGGCCCGCACCCTGAACGTCACCCGGTCGGCCGTCTCGCAACGGGTCAAGCAGCTCGAGGAGCGGGTCGGGCACGTGCTGGTCCGACGAGGGGTACCGTGCACACCGACCGATGCCGGCCAGGGGTTGTTCCGTCACGCGCACCAGATGTCGCACCTCGAAGCCGAGGCGCTCGCCGCGCTGCGGGGTGCCGGGCTCGCGGGAGCCACGGTGGCCATCGCGGTCAATGCAGACTCGCTGGCCACTTGGTTCATCGACGCGCTGGCGCCGCTGGCGCGCGAGCGCGGGCTCGCCTTCGATGTGCTGGTCGAGGACGAGCACCATTCCTCCGAACTGCTGCGCCAGGGGCGTGTGATGGCGGCGGTGACTTCGGATCCGGATGCCGTGCAGGGCTGTCGAGTCGTGCGGCTGGGCGCGATGCGGTACCGCCCGGTGGCCTCGCCGGCGTTCGTTCAGCGTTTCTTCCCGCGCGGCGTCGACGCGTCCAGCCTGGCCGCGGCGCCCGTGCTCGTCTTCAACCGCAAGGATGCGCTGCAGGTGCGCTTTGTCCGCAGGTTCACCCGGCGAGCCTTGGGGGCGCCGACGCATTGGCTGCCGTCCTCCCAGGGTTTCGTCGACGCGACGCTGACCGGCATGGGATGGGGCATGAATCCGGAGGCCCTGGTGCGCGAGCACCTGGAGGCGGGAACGCTGGTCGACCTGGCGCCGCGCGAACCCATCGACGTCGTGCTGTACTGGCAGCACTGGCGGCTCGAAATTTCGGCGCTGAAATGGTTGACGGACTCGGTGCTGCGAGTTGTGCGGGGTGCTTTGCGGGGGCCGCGCTGAAGTGGGCCGTCAACTTCCAAGCTGACCGCCGCTAATTGGTCCCCCCACGCTCCAGCCTGCGGCGGTGCGGCTCGAAGACCTGATTGCGCAACCAGTGCGCAAAGCGTGCGACGTCGCGGCGCGAGTTGCGCTCGAGCCAGGCGTGCAGGCCTGTCTCGGTGAAGACGAGTACCCGCATTGCGGCCACCGCGCGCAGGCCATCGCGACCCACAATGGCCCGGATGCGCTCCGGCTGGCGCCCGCGCCCCTCGATGCGCAACGCGTCCAGGACGTCGCTGGCCACGAACAGCAGCCGGTCGTCCTCGTCGACCAGTACTCGGATCTGGAAGTCCTCGAACGCGTAGTAGCTTCCGTGCCAGGCTTCAAGCGGCGCTTCGCGCATCTTCTGCAGCAACAGCCTTCCGCCTTGCCACAGGGGCCACATCAGGTAAAGGGCGATCAGCGGTGCCTTCTTCAGCCAGGGGATCGCACCGGCGGCCTCGCGAACCGGCGTGGCGAGCCAAAGGCCGAGAAACGTCAGCGTCAAGGCCGTCCAGATCCACCAGATCGAACGCCGCGTGCGCGCTTCGGGATCGTCACCGAGAGGCGGCAGGCGTTCTTGATGGCTGTGAGGCGGCATGCAGGCCAGACCAGCGCCGCGGACGACGTCACAACACTTCGAAGACGCTGTAGATCACGCCGTGGGTTTGACGATAGCCGATGCCCACGGCGACCAGCCGATTGAGCCAGTCATAGTTCGCCGCCGCGGTCTCGAACGTCACGAGCGTGCGGAAATAGTAGCTGGCCGGATCGACCGCTTCGCCCTTTTCCATCCGTTGAATGACGTCGGCTGGCCCATGGCGCACGCCGCGATAGGTGATGCCGATCAGGGCGCCGTCGTGAGTCTTCAAGACCAAGCGGACGTCCAGCGTCGTGCTGCCGTCGGTGCGGACAGTCTGCCAGTCGGCTCCCCCGTCCAGTACCTCGCCCGACAATCGCTCGCCCTCGAACCGGCCGCCGGGTACCACACCGATGCGACGGTTGCCGCCAGAGGTTGCACCGAAAACCAGCAACGGCCGCACATCCAGGTGCATCACGAACAAGGGTCGCGCTTGCACAGTCTTCAGGACTGCCGGCAGCTGATCTGTCGCTTGTCTGGCCATGATGGTAGCCTCGCCCATATGGGCTTCAAAGGATACGTCAGGCCACGAATCGGCATTCCGACGCGGGCGTTCGCGTGTCCATGTTGCGGCCGCGGTTCAGGTGATCGTCGATTTCTGCGGCGCAGCCCAGCATGCGCGGGTACAGGAAGATCGTGAAGGCGGCAGTTTCCAGTGCCTGCTCGCTGAATGCGCCGCTGCGGCAGGGTTGCCACAGGATTTTCAGCAACAGCGCCGCGATCACCGCGTCGATGTTCACGCAGTAGACCGTGCGCGATACGCCAGCGTCGAACAAAGCCTGCACCAGCGCACGGTAGTATTCGTGGAAAACGTTGTACTCGCCCCGCTTGTGGAATAACTCGCGCACGTAGACTTCGCGCGGGTCGTAATTGACTGCCCGATCCTTGAACACCGGGTGGTTCACGCCCGGGATCTTCTGTATGTCGAGGCTGCCGGCGGTCTTCTTTTTCGATTTGTAACGCGCATACTCGCCCACGTAACGCATCGCCAGCGCGGTAAGGTCAATGCCGTGTTGCGGGTCGGCCGGGTCCTGCAGCCGTGCGTCGCGGAACTGTTCCAGCAGAAACGCGATGCCCTCATAACCGTTGCCGCCGTGCGTGAAACCGCAGTGCGACAGAAAGCCGACCAGCGCCTTGTTCAGCTGCACGCGTTCCGGCGATTCGGGCCCGTCGGCAGACACCGCGCCCTTGGCACCTTGAGCCGAAATGGCACCTGGACCGTTGGTCAACAACAGGCCGATCAGCGTCTGGAACGCGAACAGGTTTGCCGGGTCGGGTTCCAGGCCCAGCAGTGCGACGTAGGCGACCTCGGTCAGCGAGCGTCTGCCCAGCAGGTCCTCCGTCGTCATGCCGCAGAAGCGCCCTTGTTGGTGGCGATCGGCGGGCACCGAAGCGCCGATCAGCGTGCCGAACAGCCTTATCCACCATGGCAAGGCTTCGGCGGTCGTTCTAGAGACACGCTTGCGCATCAAAGGTCCCCATGCGAGCGTCGCCGAAATGGCGCCGAGCACGGCATCGGCGCTCGGGTGCCCGCCGAGGCCTTCGAGATAACGAACGAAGACCGACCTGGCTCCGCGGGCCTTCAGCCCCTCCAGCAGGGCCCGGGCTTTGGGATCGCGCTCGTCGGCCAGCAGAAGATCGCGCACGCCTCGGTCCGTCGCGACGGTATCGATATCGAACGTCTCGTCCAGTGCACTCTCGAGCCCGGCGGTCGCGAACAGATCGATCAGCGCCGAGCACGCCCGGCGGGCGCGCTGCGCGCACGAAGGCCCGACGATGCTCGCCGCCGCCGCCAGCACGCTGTTGGGTGCGTTGCCCGCATCGCGCGCGGCCTGCGCCGCGGCCAGCGCAGGGCTTGCATGCAGATTCAGCTCGGCGCCGATCGAGACATTGATCAGCTTTCTGTCGTTTTGCCCGCCCAGCTCGTGTAGCAGGGCGAGGTTGACGTTCGCCTCGAACGGGTACTGCGCGGCGTCGAGCATCGAGACCTGGTGCAGGCTGGCGATCTGGGTCGTGGCGTCCATCTGAGACGCGCCGGAGCAGTCCTTCATCGACTGGCGCGGCATCGCAGTGCCGATCTGCCGGGCCAATGCTGCGATCTGCTCGTTGTACGGGGGCGCCGCCTCGACCACCGGGATATCCAGTTCGGCGGGAAGACAGAGCCCCTGGCTCGAGCCGAACCACGGCTTCAGCGCCAGGCTGCCTTCGGGCGCGAAGTCGGGCCGCGTTGCGTTCTCGCGCATCAGCGCCGTCAGCGCCAATGGTATGTGTGCGATGTTGACCACGAGCGCGCCTTTCGGCGACAGGATCGGATTTTCCGGCGTGAAAATCCCCTCGACGCCGAACTTTTCCATGAACCATCGCTCCTTGCCGGCGGCATCGTCGTCGCCGCCCGCCATGGCACCGGCGTGCCCGACCGCGCGCGTGAGCTTCGCCTTCCAGCGCCCGACCACGCACGCCACCACCGGCTTGGTGAACTCCGCATCGAGCTCGTAGTAGCCGCCCGGTTCGACATAAAGGACTGCAGCCTTGCTGCGCGCGTCGTTGGCGAGCGCGAAGGCGAATTCGGGCGCGGCGTAATGGATGTAGACGTCCTTGCCGCTGGATATCAGGGTGGTGGTTCCCCACCCCGCCATCCGCAGGTACGTTGCGATCGTCGTGGTGAAATTTCCCGAGTTGGAATAGATCGCGATCGAACCCTTGCGCAGCGCCTCCGACGGAGCGTCGCCACCCAAGGCGCCGCCGATGCGCACTTGGTTCCACGCATCAGCCACGCCGAGGCTGTTGCCCCCGAATATGTCGATGCCGTTCGATTGTCCCATCGCCCGGATTTCGCGCGCGTCATGGACCGACATCTTCTCGGTCACGATGAAGATCTTCTTCAGATCCGGATTCACCCGGATCAGCTCGGCCACGCCATCGCGTGCGGCCGACGGTGGCAGATACACCACGCCGCAGTTGAAGCGATGTCCGTCGGCCAGCCCTTCGCGCACGCTGTTGTACACGGGAACGTTGCCGATCCTGGTTTCCAGCACCTGGCCGCGCCGGCCCGGAGAGGTTCCGAACACGACGTTGCCGCCGGAATATTCGTGTCCGACCGGCGTCACCTCGCTCGACTCGCCACCCAATATGTTCAGCACGCAGGCGCGGTCCTGGCGCGTGGCAATGTGCGCGAGCGAGCTGATGCCCACGTAATACTTGAAGTCGCCTACGCCCTGCCGGTACATGTGGAACTCCTGAGGCAGACGCCCCGATCGATCAGCTGGCGGTGGCGGGCCGCCCGATCCTGAGCTGTGCCGCAAGGTGCTCGCGTCCGCCCGACTTCATCCAGTCGTTGACCTTGCGCGCGTGATGCACGACCTCGCTCATGTCGGAATCGAACCCGAAGATGCGGTACGGCAGTCCGAGCGCTTCCAGGGTGTCGCGCATTGCGCTCATACCGCGCACCAGGTTCGGTCCTCCACGTCCGATGACTACGTAAAGGGGTGTGGGTCCGAACTGGCTGAAGTGCTCGCGCAGCGCATCGGCCATGGCGCGGAACGTCTCGAAGATGTCGGTGTTGTTGGACTTGCCACCGATGATGAACAGCACGTTGGCCTGCTCGAGCCAGTGCTTGAAGCAGATCTGCGCGACCTGCTTCATCTTGTCGTACGGCGGATTGCCGCCGAAGTCGGAGGAAATGATCGCGTCGTCGCCCAGCATCTGGGTGACCAGCGAATTGGCTCCGCCGCCGAACGTCGGCGCCAGTATCGTGCCCTGCGCATTGATCACGCACACGTCGCTCTGGCCCTGGTAGGTGCGCAACTGGTTGATCTCGTGCTCGAAGTCGGAGTAATCGACTGCGAACAGGTGCGCGGGCAGATCGAGCCGCTGCCAGCGCGCATCGTCGCGATCGAAGCCGCACTTGAAGTCGCACGCCACCGGGGTCAGCCGCCCCTGCCGGTCCGGACGCATGCGGATCGGATTGAGCTCGAGCGTGGTCATGCCGAAGTTGTGAAAAAGCTCCCAGAGCTTGGGAAGCTGCTGCACCAGCGGCGAGATCAGCTCTTTCGGAGCTTCGAGCTCGGACAGCGCGTTGGCCACCACGAAAGCCTTCAGTCCGGTCAGGGGGTCGAAGGGGATTTGCGCGACCTGGCTCTTGTCGAGCTCCTCTATGTCCATGCCGCCGTGGTCGCTGAGCGTCATGGTGGGGGCCCGAAAACGCGTCGAGTCCGTGATCGAAAAGTAGACCTCGTGCCGGGCGGGTACCGCCCCCTCGAACGTGACGCCGTTCGCCTTAGCGATCTGGTTGCCGTGGCGGTGCTCGACGAAGTAAAGCCTCTCCTTTTCCTTCAGCGCCGATTTCAAGTCCTTGGCCCGGCCCACCAGCCCGGCCTTGCCTTTCTTGCCCACGCCGCCCTTGAACACGGGCTTGATGATCACTTCGCCGTACTCGTCGACCAGTGCCTTGATCTCGTCCTCAGTTGCGGCGGGGCCGAGCACGTCGGAGGTCGGAAAGCCGACGAACCGGAGCATCCGGGCGCCGTACAACATGCCGGTCACTTGCATCGCGAGCCCTTACTCGTGCGCGCGCACGATTCCTCGATACAGCAGTACGGTCGCCACCAGGCCGCTTACCGCCGCGAACGACATCCAGTAGCCGGGCGCTGCCTTGTCGCCGGTCGCCTGGATCAACCACGTTGAAACTGCCGGGGTGAAGCCGCCAAAGATCGCGGTCGCCAGGCTGTATGCGAGGGAAAATCCGGCGGTGCGCACGCTGACGGGCATCACCTCGGTCAAGGCGACGACCATTGCGCCGTTGTAGCTCCCGTACAGGCAGGACAGCCACAGCTCGGCGGCCAGCATCTTGGCGAAGGTCGGCTCGGCCACCAGCCACGCCAGCACCGGGTAGGCCGTCAGCACGGTGAGGATCGTGAAGGCGAGCAGAATCGGACGGCGTCCGATGCGGTCGGACAGCGAGCCCATCACCGGCAGCCAGAAGAAATTCGAGATGCCGACGCAGAACGTCACGATCAGGCTGTCGGTGGTGGACAGCTTGAGCACGGATTTTCCGAAGGTCGGCGTGTAGACGGTGATCAGGTAGAACGATACGGTGGTCATGACGACCAGCATCATCCCGGCCAGCACGACCCCCCAGTTGCGGATCATCGAGCGGTAGACCTCGGCCACGCTCGGATGGTGGGTCCGGGCCAGGAACTCGCCGGTCTCCTGCAGCGAACGCCGGATCACGAAAATGAACGGGACGATCAGGCTGCCGATCACGAACGGCACTCGCCAGCCCCAGTCGGAAATCTCCGCCGGCGACAAACTGACGTTCAGGCCATAGCCGAGCGCGGCGGCGACGATGATCGCGACCTGCTGGCTGGCCGACTGCCAGCTGACGTAGAAACCCTTGTGACCCGGAGTCGCCATCTCGGACAGGTAGACCGAAACGCCGCCCAGCTCGACCCCGGCCGAGAAGCCCTGCAGCAAGCGGCCGACCAGCACCAGCAGCGGCGCCGCGACGCCGATCGTGGCATAGGTTGGAACGAAGGCGATCATCAGGGTCCCACAGGCCATGATCGACAGCGTGACGATCAGACCCTTGCGCCGCCCGATACGATCGATGTACGAGCCCAGCACGATCGCTCCGAGCGGACGCATCAGGAAGCCGACGCCGAACGTCACGAAGGTCAGCATCAGCGAGGCGTATTCGTTGCTGACCGGGAAGAAGGCCTTGGCGATGTAGGTCGCGTAGAAGCCGTACAGGAAGAAGTCGAACATCTCCAGGAAGTTGCCGCTCGTGACGCGCAGCACGGTTGCGAGCTTGGAGCGGCTCGATTCGTTCTTGGGAGGGGCGACCCCGACGGTCGTCGCGTTCATTCGAATCTCCTCGTTATCTCGGCGAATACGTGAGGACGGTGAATGTGTCCGGAAAGTAGTGGTTCGGATAGAAGGGCGCGACCGCTTTGTTGATTTTCCTGGCCGGATCGGCCGTGCCCTCGGCGGTGACCAGGTAAACCTTCTTTGTCTTCGGATCCAGATCCATGGTGCGGGCGTACGGGCGCGTGGTGGTCGCCTCGGAAAGCTTGTAAGTGTCCGGGTTCACCTGATCGTAGATGACCAGGTTCGCATCGACTCCGTTGGAGGTGTAGATCTTGTGCGTCGTGCCGTCGTAGATGACGCCGTCGTTGCCGTGACCGATTTCCAGCGTTGTGACCACCTTGCCGGAGCCGGAATCGAGCACCGCGAGCACCGGATTTCTGCCGCGGCACCCGACGAAGATGCGCCCGTCGGCCTTGTCGAAGGCAATGCCGGTCGGCTCTTCGCAGGGCGCCATATTCCATTGAGCCGTCAGCTTGCGTTGCGCGACATCGATCCTGACGACCAGATTGCGGTCGCGCAGCGCCATGAACAGGTTGCCCTCGCCATCGGCTACCGCGCCGTCGAGTTTCTTGCTGTCGATCGGCAGCTCGCCGGCGATTTTCCCCGTCCTGGCGTCGACGAAGGTGACCTTCCTGCTGTCGCCCATGGTGAAGGCGAGTTGCTTCGTTGCCGGGTCGAAGAATGCCGAGTCCGCATCGTCACCGACCTTGATGCGGTCGATCGATTTCAGCGTCGAGAGCTCGAAGACGGTGGAGCTGCCGTCGCCGTTGATGGTGTAGCCGCGATCGAACTCGGGCAACAGCACGGTCGCGTTGGCATCTTCGGACCGGTCGATATTGCGGATGACCTTTTGCGCTTTGACGTCGAAGACGGTTACGCCGTCGCCGCGGCGTCCGATGAAGAGGTAGCCTCGCCCGGGATCCAGGGTGACGTAATCCCATTCGGGCGTGCCGCCCTTGATCGTGACCGCAGACTCGAGGTGGTAGAACTGCTGCGCTTGGGCCGCGGCGCCGAAGGCGCAGATCAATACTGCTGCGCAGGCGTGAAGTGATTTCATGGCGTCTTCTGCCTCAGTTGGCTGCCGACACAACGTCGTAGCGAAGAATGGCGCCTCCGGTCTTGCCTTCGCCGGGCGAAACGGCCACGTACAGGCGCTTGAGCTCGGGCACCAGAATCCCCGTCTTGGCGCCGGGCGCCGATTGCACGCGCGCGAGCTCTTCATAGTGATCGGCGTCCTTCTGCTGGAACACGCCGATGTAGCCTTCGCCGCCCAGCGCATAGATGCGGCGATTGGCCGCATCCCACAGCACCTGGTCGCAGTGCTCGGGCGCCTTGAAGGTTGCGATGGAGGCGCCGGTGTCGGCATTCAGGATGATCAGCGTGCCGGGCTTGCGCGCAACGATGAACAGGCGCTTGCCGGGTTCGTCGAAAGCGACCGGCGCGTTCTGTTGCGCCTCCTTGATGGGCCAGGTCGCGAGCACGGCCAGCGTCGACTTATCCACCACCGCCATGTAGTTCTTTCCGGTGACATTGATGTAGAGCCTGTTGCCCTTGGTCTCGATCGCCATGGCCTCGACCTTGTCCGAGTCGAATTTGAGGTCGCCATGGCGCTGCAGGGTGACAGGGTCCACGATGGAAAGATACGTTTGCTGCATCTTGGCGTCGCGGCCTCCGTTGACCACGTACAGGCGCCGGCCGGCCGGGTCGTAGCCGAGCGAATCCGCGCCTGGCGCTGCCAGCTTGATGGTGCGAGTCACCTTGTAGCTGGTGGCATCGATCACGCGGGTCAGCATGTCTCCGCCGCTGTCGGTCACCACCAGCCAGTTCTTCTCCGGTACGTAGAGAATTCCATGTGGCGTCGCGACGATTCCCTTGACGCTCCTTTGCATCTTGAGCGTATCGAGATCGAAGACGTCGAGGGTCCCGTGATCCTCGGCGGCAAGCCACAGTCGGTTGCCCTTCAGATCGTATTCGGAATGATCGAAGTCGCCGGTGTATCCAGGCAAGTCGCTGCGGCCGGTCAGGCGCAGCGTGTCTTCGCCGGCCAGGGCAGCCGCGCTGGTCGCGCACAGCAGGGCGCATCCGACGATTGAAGCGATTCTGCAGGTCATTTTGAGTCTTTCAGTCAGCGGTGTCGGGAGGCGGGCTGCGGTCATGGGTCGAGCTCGACGAGGTTCTCGACCGAGGCAATGCGCGCTTGCAGCTCGTCGCGGAGCTTTTCGGCTTTGGACAGAAACGCCTTCTCGTCGTCGCCGTGCTGGTAGCGGAATCCCACGCTCAGCGCACCGACCGTCTTGTTGGCGCTGTCGCGCAGGGCCAGCTCCACCTCGTAGCGCTTGCCCTGCGCACGCTCGCCGGCAACCGGCTGGCCGGTGCTGATCACCTTCAGGTCGGTGTCGTCCGCTTTCTTGCCGATGCGCCCGAAGTTGGAGGCCAGGATGATGTTGGTGTTTGCCTTGGGCGGGGTCACGTGCAGGGCGAGCTCGATGATTTCCGTGTGCCTGGAGAGCATTTCGTCGACCAGCTTTTGCGCATGGGTCTTGGTCGTCGCAAGCGGTTCGTAAGGGTGGTGCTCGGCCAGGCCGGCCGCATCGAGCGTCCGCCGGGCGAGCCAGTCCCGGATGCTCACCGCGGTCTTCTCCAGCGCGTCCTTGTCCTGGCCGCTCTTGTAGGGAAAGACCAGCCCCAGCGCACCGATATTGGTGCCGGCGGCATCGCGCAGAACCAGTTCGACCTCGAAGCGGGTGCCGCCGTGAGCGATTTCGAGGTTGGTCTTTTCCGTGGTGATCACCCTCATGTCGTCCTCGTCCGCCAGCTTTCCGATGCGGCCGATGTTGGACGCGACGATCGGGTAGTTCGGAATGCCCGGTGGCGAGGCGTGAAGCGCGACTACGAGCAGTCCGGGATTGTTCGCGACGACCTGGTCGACGAGATCCTGGCCGTAGCTTTTCACTGGCAGCTGAGCGTGCAGCGGAAGGCACAGCAGCGAGGCGAGCAACACGAGCGCGGTGCGCATCATTCGTGACCCCTGTCCTTGTCCGAGGCGATGATGTTAAGTTCCCGGCCTGAAATCAATCTGACTGCATGGTGAATTCGCGTTCAGGGATTTGGCACCAGGTCCTTGCTGTCGGCTTGAGGTGCTCGGGATCTGTGGTCCAACGTTGGGGGGCGGAAGCTTGCGCCGCAGCGTGCTGCGAATACCGGTGTAGGCCAGGACCGGCACGCCGAAGATTCCCGCGAACAAGAGCAGCTGAACCGGCCAGCCCCCGACTCTGCCCGTGTGCAACGAGCCGAGCCAGCGGTAGATCTTGTTTCCGGGGCTGCTGGCCGCATACGGTTCGAATCGCAGCACCTGTGCGGTGTACGGGTTCAGGTAGATGTAAGAGCGTGCATTCGGATGCGGCGCGCCACGTTCGATGGCGTAGATCTCCACGGCGCCGCGCGCGTTGCGCGGATAGGTGATCGTGATTTCGCGCGCGCTCGGAAGCATCGAGGAGACGCGCCCGATGAAGGTCTCGGCGGGCAACATCGCAGCGGCGGGGGCCGGGACGGCGGGCTTTGGAGCGGGAAGGGGGGACCCCGTGGCGAAGAACAGCGCGTTGCGCGCCCATTCGAAGGTGAAGGTCAGCGACGTTGCCGCCGACATCAGCAGGATCAAACCGGCATAGGTGCCGACTGAACGATGAAGGCTGCGTTCGAACGCGCGACCGGCCAGCTGCCACCGGAATTTGAAGGAGTTTTTCAACGCGCGCAGGCTCGGCGGCCACCACAGCAGAGCCCCGCCGGCGACCATGATCAGGGCCAGCAGGAGGCTTACGCTGCCGGTTACGAGTTCCGTGATGTCGGGGTCGTCGACGAAGCGCAGCCGGTGCCATTGTTCGACTGTGCCGAAAAAGCCGCCCCACTGACGCCGTTGGCCGAGCACGCTGCCGGTACACGGATTGACGTAGACGCCCATTGCATCCGCAAAGCGGATCGTCGTGGCGCCATAGCCGCCCTCGAGGATTTCGATCCGGGTCAGCGCGCCATCCGGGTGGACCCGGCGGGCGCTGCCGATGAGCTCATCGAGGGGCCGGCGTGCCTGGCACGATCCGACGTCCCGCAGTCCCCGCTCGACGGCGGGTTCGAGCTGCGGGCGAAATACCATCAGCAGGCCGGTGACCGCCACCAAGGCGGCGATCGGGCCCAGCGTCAGCCCGATCCATCGGTGGGCCTGAAAAGCGGCCTTGCGCAGCGAGGAGTTCAGGATCGGCTCCGGGAAGGGTCGGCCAGAGTCTGTGGGCTGACTCTTGAGGCAGGCTGAAAACCCACTGAAAGGCTGTTCAGGATTCCTTCAGGCTGATGTCAGGTTGGCCGCGCAGTGTCGAACCGAAGGCAGCGGCTCCGAAAGGGGGAAAACGGTGATCCGGCGCACACTCGTGACGTTGCTCGTGGCCGCGCTTGCGGGACCCTGGTCCCATGCCGCTGGGGCGGGGCAGGAGGACTCGGTCGAAGTCCAGGCGGCTCGCGAGAAGTGGGTCAAAAACAAGGGCTACAAGGTTCATTACACGAAGAAATTCGATCTGACCGATCTGCCGCATTACAAGCCCGAGCAGAAGGTTTCCGGGACGATCCGGATGTGGGGGTCGAATTACTTCACCGACAGCCCCCTGGCGGACTACTGGGTCGAGGAGTTCCACAAATATCAGCCCGACGTGAAGTTCGCGCTGCACCTTAAAACGACGCTGCACGCCATCCCCGGCCTGATCTTCGGCATGTCGGATATCGGGCCGATGGGTCGTCAAATTACGTGGGACGAGCTTCTGTCCTACCAGCGCGAGCGCAATCATCTGCCGTTGGGCATCATTGCGGTCACGGGCAGCTACGACGTGTCCGGCTGGAATCCGCCCATCGGTGTGTACCTGAACAAGGACAACCCGCTGTCGAAGCTGTCCCTGCAGCAGCTCGACGGCATTTTCGGCGCGCAGCGGTCGGGCGCCTGGCGGGACCTCACCTGGGACCAGTCGCTGGCCCGGGGGCCGGAAAAGAACATCCGCACCTGGGGGCAGCTCGGCCTGACCGGCGAATGGGCCGACAAGCCGATCCACGTCTACGGCTACAACCTGCAATTCCACTTTCCGCAGGAGATCGAGTCGAGGGCATTCGGCGGGGTGTCGGGCAAGTGGAACGAGAACCTGGTCGAGTACGACAACCAGCTGCAGCCCGACGGCAGTTTCAAGCTGGCAGGGCAGCTGATGCTGGAGGATCTGGCGAAGGACCCCTATGGGATCGCCTACTGCGCGGGGGGCAATGCATGGTTGACGCCGCAGATCAAGGCGGTCGCGCTGTCGATCAAGGATGGCGGCCCCTATTACGAGCTCACGCTCGATAACGTGCGTAACCGCACCTACCCGATGTATGCGGACGTCTTCTTCTACATCGATCGCGACCCGAACAAGCCCGTTGATCCGAAGGTGAAGGAGTTCCTGCGGTATATCCTGAGCAGCGAGGGCCAGGCGCAGGTGATGCGGGACGGCAAGTACCTTCCCCTGACGGCGGAAGTCGTTCGCGCGCAGCTGCAACGGCTGCAATGACGCGCGCTGCGGGGCAGGGCGCCCGCGGCGAAGTCAGCGTGATGGAGTGATCTTCGCAAAGCGCTGCCGGAACCATTGTTCCAGCATTCTCTTTTCGTACACCAGCGGATCGTGCTCGTCGTACTGCGGCTCCAGGGGTCTCAGATAGTCCGGGTCGCAGACGCGCTCCCGTCGCGACGGCAGCACTACCTTGCCGTCGGTCTCGAGCGTGTACGTGAGCTCGATGCACGGCAAGTCGGCCTTCCCCGTGATGATGCGGATTTCAGTGGGCAGATTCATGTACGGTCGGCCCGCACGGTCCAGGTCGAGCACCTCGATCTTCAGATTGCTTTGCGCGGGCAGGTAACGATCGCCCAGCGCCTTCAAATGCCGTTCGAGGGTCAGCATCACCTTGCGCGGATCGCTGTTGCGGTCTCCCGCATCGGTGAAACGATCCGGATCGCCGTAGGTCACCGTGACCGCCGCCCGAAGCGGCAGCGCAATGATCGCGGCGATCACCGCTGAGACCAGGACCAGCCGGTTCGGCATGGAACTCCTTGGGCGCGCTACTCCAGCTTCTTCAGTTGCTCGCGAACCACGTCCGCCGTCAGCGGCAGATACTTGCCGTCGCGCATGACTTCCGCCTGCCCTTCCTGGCTGAGGACGTAGCGCAGGAATTCCTTCACCTTCGGATCCATGGCCGTTCCAGGCTTTACGCTCGTGTAGAAATACTGCTCGGTGTAGAGCGGATAGGTCCGGTTCTGAACATTGTCGAGCGTGTGCTCCACGCAGGCCTTGCCGGCCCCGGCGGCGACAGCCAGGCGCCTTACCCTGGCTCGATCACCCCTGAAGCGGTTATACGCGATCCCGTACCGGTCCTTGCCCACGTTGTCGGTGATCTGATCTGCCTCGACGTAACGCGAGCCGTCCGGCTTCACGATGTTGCCGAAGCCGTGAATGCTCTCGTTCCACTTGTCGCTCGATTTGAGCACCCGGTCCGAGAAGTCGGTCGCCGTGTTGTACCGCAGACTGAATCCATACACGTCGATCGGCTTGTCCGCCCATTCTCCCGTCAAACCCAGCTGGCCCCAGGTCCGGATGTTCTTCTCAGGACCGCGCGCCCAATCCAAGCGCCAGTTGGTCCCGGCCCAGCCGCCATCGCGCGCTGCGCCGAACACGCCGTCGAGCTGCTCCAGGTTGATGCACTTCAGAGGATTGTCCTCGTTCACCAGGATGGTGAGGGAATTTTCCCAGCCACCTACGTCGAAGGAGCCGGTGACAGCCGTGACTTCGACCGGATCGAAGTTCATCACCCGTTCATAGGCCAGCAGATCGTAAAAGCCCGGTCTGTGCCCCATGACCAGATCGGCCTGGTTGTAGTAGAGGGCCGCGAACGCCAGTGCCGAAGTCGGCAGATAGTATGAGATGCGGATACCGGGCTGATACCTGGCAAAACCCTGCTGCCACAGCTCGCCGAGGATCCCATCGCTCAGGTAGTTGTTTCCATGAAGGCGGATCCAGCCGGTGTACTGCTGCTTCGGTACGTAGTGCGGCAGCGCGCTCAGGTCGAACTTGCGGTCGTAATGCGCGGTCCTGCCGCGCTCGTAGATCACCCGCGCGCGGTCGGCCTGCGCGCGCAACGCCTTTTCGGTGTCCTCGGATTGGGGCTGCTGGGCCGAGGAAGCGGCGACCGTCATTGCGGCGGCCAATGCAGCCATTGCAAGAGCGATGCTCCGGGCCGGTCTGTTCATATCATCTCCATCGGAAGGACGCGCGACAAGCTGGCGGAAGACCCAGGCCCACAGACCCGCGCGGCGTCATTCCAGCTTTCGCAGCTCCTCCCGGACGACCTCCGGCAGCAGGGGGATGAATACGCGCTCGTCGGCGACCACCTGCTGACCCTCTTTGCTCAGCACGAGCTTGAGAAACTCCTTGACTTTCGGCGGCAAAGGCTTGCCCGGTGGCCTGTTCACGTAGATGTAGACGTAGCGGCTGAACGGATACTTGTGGGAATAGACGTTTTCGACGTTCGGCGCATAGCAGGTATCGCCATCCTTCCAGGACAGGCTGAGCACCTTCACGTTGGGGGTGACGTTCGCGAGCAGCGCATAGGTGAGCCCACCCGGGTGCGTGGCCATGTCTTCGGCGGCCACGGTGAACGCGTGCGTGAAGCCCTTGCCCTTGACGAACTGGATGTTGTCCTTGTACTCGCCGCCGTCCATCGCCACCATCTTGAAGTACTGCTCGATGCCGTTGACCGGTTTCAGTCCGTACAAATGGATCGGACGGCTCGCCCACTCGCCCTTGGCGCCCAGATCGCCCCAGGTGTTGACCTCCGGGTGGCCGAGTTTGCGCGTCTTCGAGTAGATCGCATCGAGCTGCGGCAGGCTCAAGCAGCCGATGGGATTGTCCTTGTCGACCAGGATCACGCTCGAAGCGGTCTTGCCGAGCGAGCCGACGCTGCCCGTGGCGACCTTGATGGCCAGCGGCTTGTAGCCATACTTGTCGACGAAGGACTGCTCTTCCGACGGGAACATCTCGCGGCCAACCGGCGCCAGGTCGCCCTTGCCGGAGACCAGCCCCGGAGCGCCCGCGCCCGACGCGCGCAGGTCCTCGGTCAGGCTCAGCCGCGGATACTGCTTGCGGTAGATCTTGACCCAGCCCAGAACGACCTCATCCATGATGTCGGCGCCGACGACGTTGAGCTCCTCTTCGGGCTCGCTCTTCACCTCGCCCGGCTGCCAGCTCGGGATGGAAGGATCGGCCTTGAGACTGTGCTCGGGTTCGGCGTACTTCAGCGCAAACGCCGGTGCCGCGACAATGGTCGACAGCGCGGTCAGCAAAGCAGCAAACTGAAATCGGCGGATCATTGACGCTCCTCCCGGGGGTTGCGCGATGAACTCACTTGGCAGGATCGAACAGCGCTTTGTAGGTGGCAATCTTCTGAGCCAGGCTGTCGCGCAGCGCCGTCGCTTTCGCGAGGTATTCCTTCTCGGCCGCGCTGGTGTTCGGATTCTCGGGATTCTTGAAGGCGTACACGACCAGGCCGATATTTTCCCCAGACTTGTCACGCATCGGCATCAGGACGACGAATTTCTTAGTCGTGTCGTTGGTCCGGTGCCAGCGCGGGTCGATGATGGTGATGCCCTTCTTGCTGACGTCGATATCGTCCGGGTCGTCCGGGTTGCCGATGCGCTCAGGGTACGAACCGGCAAACATCGTGTAGACATTCGCCTGTCCGGGCGGAACGCCGTGCAAAGTGATGCTCAGTAACTCGGGATGCGCGGCCATCGTTTCGTCGGACAGCTTCTGCGCATAGATCTTCTGCGCGGGAGGCGTCCAGTTCTTTTGCGGGGCGTCTGCCGCGCGCAGCGGCATGGTGGCGAGCGCGGCGCAGGCCAGGGTGCAGATTGAAACGAATCCGGAGAATTTTTTCATGGATGCCTCATCGAGGTATCGGGGTTGGTGAGCACGGGGCGTCATCGTAGGTTTTGCGACTAAACGGGACATGAACCGGTGCTGAATTCGGATTCAGGTACGGTCCCCGCCCCGCGACCGATGAAGCAGCTTCCCGGGGCGAGTCATCGGTCGAGCAGGGCCCGGCTGCTGCGCACCTGGTTTTCCCGCAAAGGAATGTAGCTGGCGTGTTCGAGGACGACCTGCTGTCCCTCGCGGCTCAGTATGAAGCGCAGGAACTCGTCGAGCGCCGGATCGAGTGGCTTGCCGGGCGCCTTGTTGGTGTTGAAGAACGTCAGGCGGCTCAGAGGGTAGGTGGCGAGCGCGACATTCTCGTAGGTCGGAGCCAGCGCAGGCCCATCGGCCTTCTCGATCACCGGCAGCACTTTTACACCGGCATCGATATAGGCAAGGCCGGAGTATCCGATCCCGTATGGATCGGCGGAGACCTTTTTTGCCACCGGGAACACGACCTTCTCGAAGGCAACGTCTTCGCGCCACTCGCCACGCTGGTCCCCGACGCTGAGGACTCGCTGGCGCACGAATTCCTCGAAACCATTCCAGGGCTTGATGCCGTACAGCTTGACCGGCTTGTCGGCCCACTCGCCCGTCAAGCCGAGGTCCCCCCATCGGGCAATCGCCTTGCCGCCGCGATAGCGGGTGCTGGAGTACATCGCGTCGAGCTGGTCGAACGTGATCTTCTCGAGCGGATTGCTCTTGTTGACGTAGAACGCGATCGCATCCAGCGCACCGAAGTGCCGATAGGAGCCTCCGGATACCGGAACGCTCAACGGGGCATAGCCGAACTTGGCGCGGAAGTCCTTGATGTCGTCGGGCTTGAGCTCGCGCGAGACGAACACGAAGTCGAGGTCCCCCTTCACGAGCTCGATGGCGCCAAGACTTCCGGCGTACGGCGGCGAGACGGTGAGGCTTATCTCGGGATGGTAGGTCTTGAATTTCTCGAACCACTTCTCGACCAGGACCTTCAGCACGTCGGAGGAGGCGCCCTTGAAACTTCCCGTCAGCTTCCCGGGTCGCGGCTGAAAGGAAGGAAGGCCCGGGTCGAGGACCGGCTGAAGGACCTCCGGCGGCGGCAGCTTGCGTCCCGACTGCTGCCCTTCCTTGGCCTGCTCTGCCGTCTGGGGGACGTTGGTGGTCAGCGCCGGAACGACCCATTCGACCATGGGCGCAGTCTCGAGCGGCTGCGCCAGGGCAGCCGCGGCCGCGGCCGACAGCAGGACGATCGCCACCGGCCGGATCATTTGGCCGCCTCTTCGAGTTTCTTCAGCTGGGCGTTGGCGACTTCAGCCGTGAGCGGAAGATATTTGCCGTCGCGCATCACGGCGGCCTGGCCTTCCTGGCTCAGCACGAAGCGCAGGAACTCGAGCACCTTGGGATCCATCGGCTGGCCCGGCGGGCGATCCACATAGGCATAGATCCGGTCGAACAGCGGATAGGATCGGTCGTGCAGCGTGTCCAGGGTGTATGGGACGTAGGGTCCCGCGTCGGTGGCGGCGACCGGCAGCACTTTCAAGGGCGCTTCGGACGCGCCGCCACCGAGATTGGAGGTCGGCGCCGCGATGATGCCGATTCCGTAGCGGTCGTTGGCAAGATCCGCGTTCATGCCGCGCTCGAGCTTCCCGGCGGTCGAGACGTAATTGGCGTAGATCTTCAGGTGCTCGTTCCACTTGTCGCTGCCGGCGAGGACCATGTCCGAGATCTCGGTCGCCTGGTGGTAGCGCAGGGTCAGACCATAGACGTGGATGGGCTTGTCCTTCCACTGCCCGCCCAGACCGAGCTGGCCCCAGGTGCGGATGTTTTGCTCGGGTCCGCGTGCCTTGTTGGGCCGCCAGCTGGTACCTTCCCAGCCGCCGGCGCGCTCGGAGCCGAAGATGCCGTCGAGCTGCTGCATCGTCACCTGCGCAAGCGGATTGTCCTTGTTCACGACCACCCCGTAACCGGGCTGCCAACCCGGCACGTCATAGGAGCCGGTTGCCAGTTCGATCTCGATGGGAGGGCGGTCGGTGTAGCGCTCGAACAGCTCCTGCTCCGAAAAGGTGATCTTGCGGCCCACGCCGATGTCGCTGACGCCGAAGATCAGCGACGGGACGGCCGCCAGCGTGGTCTTCATGTGGAAGTCGAGGTGTGCATCCGGATGGTGCTTCGTGAAGGCCGCCTCCCAGTAACCGCCGAGGAAGCCGTCGGTGATGTAGTTGCTGCCCCACATGCGGATGGTGCCGCTCACCTTCTGCTTCGGCGCGTACTTCGGCAGGCCGCTCAGGTCCCAGCTCTTGGTGTACGCGATCTTCTTGCCGCGCACGCTCATCATCTTTGCGCGCGCCGCCTGCATGTCGAGCCCCTCGGTGGACTCCTTGGCCTGCTGGGCAAGTGCATTCGGGACGGTGGCGGCCAGCAGTGCAAGACTGGCCGCGCTCATGGCGAAGCGTCGTCGAAACATGATCGGTTTCCTTCCCATCATTTGAGTTTGCTCGATTCCTCGCGCGCGATCTGGGCGGTCAGCGGCAGGTACTTGCCATCCTTCTGCACGAGTTCCTGGCCCTCCCTCGACAGGACGAAGCGGATGAACTCGCGCACCTTGGGGTCCATCTTCGCGCCCGGCTTCACGCTCACCCAGAAGGACTGGTCGCCCCACAGCGGATAGGTCCGGTTCTGCAGCGAGTCGATGCTGTACTCGACATACGGGCTGTGGTCGTCCTTCGCGAGGGCCAGAATCTTCAGATCCTTGGGGAAACCCTCGTGATAGCGCGCGTAGCCGATCGCAGCGGGATCCTTCCTGACGTGGTCGCAAATCTGATCCGCCTCGAGGTAGGTGGTGCCGTCGGGTCTGCGGTAGTTCGCATACGCGTGCAGCTCGCCGTTCCACTTGTCGCTCGCCTGCAGGACCTTGTTGGAAAACTCGATCGCGGTCGCATAGCGCAGGCTGTAACCGTGCACGCTGATCGGCTTGTCGGCCCAGTCGCCGGACAGTCCCAGCTGGCCCCATCGGCGGATGTCGCCCTCGGGGCCCCGGCTGAACTCGGGATGCCAGGTCGTTCCGACCCAGCCACCGTCACGCGTCGAGCCGAAGACCCCGTCGAGCTGCTTCATCGTGATCTGGGTGATCGGATTGTCCTTGTTGACGATGATCACCATGTTGTTCTGCCACCCGACGTAATCGTACGAACCGGTGAAGACCGAGAACCCGATGGGCTCGTAGCCTTTCAGGCGCAGGTGGCCCAGGCTGTCGTAGAAGCTGGGCTCGTGGTTGATGCCGATGTCGGCCAGGTCGAAATACAGGCGCGGAATGGCAATGGCCGCCGAGGGCAGGTAATACTCGATCTTGATGCCCGGCTGGAGCTTCTCAAAGGCTTCCTTCCACCAGCCGCCCAGGGGCGCGTCGCCGACGTAGTTGTTGCCGGCGATCCGCAGCGTTCCCGCCGGCTGGGCCTCAGGCACGTAGTGGGGCAGGCCGCTCAAGTCGAATTTCTTCGTATAGGCCGGCTGGCTCGCCCGCGCCGCCATGCGCGCCTTGCGCTCGGCCGCGGATCCGGCGGGCAGTTTCCTGGATTCCTCGGTCGGCTGGGACTGCTGTGCGAGCGCACCCGCCCCCAGCACCCAAAGTGATGCAAGCGCGATCGCGCCAACGACGGTCCGACGTGTCTTCGTCATTTTCAGTCGAGCTTCTTCAGCTGCTCGCGAATGGTCGCAGCGGGGATCGGCGAGTAGATGCCCGCCTTCTGGATGATTTGCTGCCCCTCGCGGCTGAGCACGAAACGGATGAATTCGCGCACCTTCGGGTCCATCGGGCGGCCGGGCGGCTTGTTGACGTAGATATAGGCGTCTCGAATCAGCGGATAGCTTCGATTCCTGACGTTGTCGGCCGTGAGCGGGATGGCCGCGCCATCGGGACCCTTCGACACGGCGAGCACTTTCAAGCCTCGATAGCCGGGACACTTGGAGCCGTCCGGATTCACGCACGTGCCGTTAACGTGCATCAGAGCGCCCCAGCCGATGCCGTATTTGTCCTTCTCGAGGGCTTCGTACATCCGCTGGCTGACGACAGCGTTGCCGGCGGCGTCTGCCGTCGCCTCTTTCGCCTCCACGTATTCCTTGAAGTTGGGATTCCACTTCACCGACCAGTGCATGACCAGGCGCTCGAAGCTCGTCGCGAAGCCCGGCGCGACGTAGCCGTAGGTCTGGATCTGCCGGTCTGCCCATTCACCGGTCAGCCCGAGCTGGCCCCATTTGCGGATGTTCGTCTCCGGGCCACGTGCGTACTTGCCGGTGAACAGCAGATTGTTGTCCGCGTTGGCGCCGACTTCCCAGCCGCCGGTGCGTTCGGAGCCGAAGATGCGATCGAGCTGCTCCATCGACAGGCTGCTGATCGGATTGTCCTTGTTGACGATGATGGCCCACGCGAACAGCGTGCCGCGCTGGTCGTAGCCGCCCGTGGCGATCGATATCTCGGTCGGCACGTAGCGAAACGTGTTGTAGAACGGCATCTGATCGGGGATCTTCGCGTCGTCGCCCATCGGCGCCACGTCGGAAACTCCGGACAACATCATGCCGAGCGCGCCCTCGCTGCTGGTCATGAAGTTGGTCGAAACCACCGCACCCGGGTGGAATTTCTTGAACCCTTCCACCAGCAGCTCGACGTTACCCTTCAGTTCGCTGCCGGCGATGCGCAAGCCGCCCGTGACCGTGTATTCGGGCTTGTAGGGTGCAATTTCATCCAGGTTCGGCGCCTGCGCCTGCGCGCTAGAGGCGTAGAGAGCCACAAGGCAAAAAGCGGTCGTCAAATTGAATTTCATCGATGTTCCCCGTCATTTCAACAACTGGAGTCCGAGATACAAAAGCAGGCGCTGCTGGTCTTCTGAATGAGCACCGACCTCGCGCCCGGCGGCAGCCAGCACGACCATCGACTCGTTCAGTTTCCAGTGAAGACCGACGTTGAAGAGCACCTGCGAATCGCTCGGGGCGTAGGTACCGCGCACCTCGCCGATACATTCGAGATTGTGTCCGCACGAGTGCGCCACGATGGCGCCCGCGACCATTTGAGTTGAACCATACTGGACCAGATTCACGCCGACTTCCCCGTCGAGCGAAAAGTCGTGAACCACGGTCGCGGCCTCGATCGGCAGCAGCAATTGCCCGCCGGCGGCGCTGATGCCCCGCGTCGCCGAGGAGGACAGCCAGTTTCTCGTGTACTGCGGGTAGGTCGACATTGAGAACCCCGAGTCCTCGATGTCGATGAAGCGCCACTTCACCCCGACGTCGGGCGCACCCAGTCCCGACTTCCACGGTTGGCCGGCCTCATGGACGAAGACCCAGGGAGCGTCCACTTTGAGCTGCACGTGCTCGCCCCACCCATAATTGATGTCCGCATCCGGCGCGGCGATGTCCCATCGACGTGATGTGTGCGCCACGATGGTCGCCAGGTTGATTTCCCAGTGGCCATCGCCCGGCGTTTCCGGATCGTCGGTCACCATCGGCGGTCCGCCCTGCGCCAGTGCCGACGCGGATCCGAGGACCAGCAAAGCGGCGGCGGCGGCGGCGGCCCAACCGCTGCCTGCGAAGCGCCCCTGCATCACGGCGGCCCTCAAAGGGGCTCCATCAACTTCGCCAGCGCAGGGATCTCGCCGGCGAGCTCATCCCTGACCTTTTCAGCCCTCGTCTTGAACATCGACGCGTCATCGCCTGCCTTGTAAGGGAAAACGATCGCGAGCGCCCCGATCGGCTTCCTGGAAGCGTCCATCAGCGGCAACTCCACTTCGAAGCGATCGCCGTTCTTGTTGACCTTGGCCAGCGTCTCGCCGGTCGCTATGACACGGAGGTCTTCCGCATCGGCCTTCTTGCCGATGCGCCCGATGTTGGAAGCGATGATCACGTTGTCGGATTCGTCCGGCGGCGTGACATGCATCGCGACCACCAGCAGGTCCGGGTACTTCTGGACGATCCGATTCACCAGCGCCTGCGCGTATATCCTCTCCGGGGCCCATGTCGGTCCGGCCTGCAGCGGCCCGGCGATCGACGCTGCGAGCAGAAGGAACGCGATGCGCATCATCACTGAAGCTTCCGCAGCTGATCGCGAACGAGAGTCTCGGTGAGGGGCAGGTAGTCTCCTTCGCGCTGCACGTCCGCCTGACCTTGCCGGCTCAGAACGTAGCGAAGGAATTCCCTGATCCTGGGCTCGACCTTGGCGGGATCGCCGGTCGGACGATCCGGCGCGAAATAAATGTAGGCGGTCCGCGTCAGCGGGTAGCTCCGGTTGCCGACGTTCGCCCGGGAGGGTTCGACGAAAGGGCCGTCAGGACCGCTTGCCAGATCGAGCGGCTTGACGTGCTCGGTCCGGTAGGTCATCGGCGCGTACGCGATCGCGTAGCGATCGTTGGCAAGGGCTTGCAGCATCAGCCTGCGGTCGTCGAATTCCTGCAGGTTCTCGTTCCAGGTATCCGCGCCCCCCATCACCCGCGTCTGGAAAAACGAGACCCCGCCGGGATACAGGCCCGGCGGGCCCAGCGGATGGATCGGCTGCTCAGCCCACTCGCCGGTCAGCCCGAGCTGTCCCCAGGTGCGGATGTTCTGCTCTGCACCGCGCGCGACCCCTTGTTCGACCCACTCGATTTTCTGCCAGCCTCCAGTGCGCTGGTCTCCATAAATGCCATCGAGCTGCGTCAGCGTTAGTTTCGACAGCGGGTTGTCCTGGTGGACGAACACGCCCAGGGCGGTCGACTTGCCGCGCGCATCCAGGCTCCCGGTCGCCACTGCGAGTTGCACGGGATATAGCTGGGATCGTCGATAGATGCCGTAGTACTCGTAAGGAAAGATTTCGCGGCCGCTGAGCGCGAGGTCGGCGACATTCACGGCCAGGCCGAACTGCGCCGAGGCGGTCCCCTTGAGGGTGTCCTGGAACCAGACGTTGGGCTGGTAGCGGCGGAATCCTTCTTCCCAGTACTTCATCAACGTGCCCATGTGGTGAGAGCCCCAGCTCCTGATGACGCCGGAGACGCTTGCCTCGGGCCGGTATTCCGGCAGGGTCGACAGATCCTGTGCGCAAGCGACGCTGAGCGTGCAGGCGGCAGCCGGCCACGCGACCCAGGCGAGCAAAGGCCTCATCGCAGCTTTTCCCGCTGCTCGCCGGCCGCCTGCGGGTTCAGCGGCAGGAACAAGCCGTCGTCGACCACATCCTGCTGGCCCTGGCGGCTCAGGATGTAGGTGAGGAATTCCTTCAGCCGCGTCGAGATCGGCTCGCCGGGGCGCCGGTTGATGTAGATGTAAACGGCGTTGCTCAACGGGTATGTCCGCCGGTACATCGTCTCCTCGGTGGGAGCGATGTAAGGCCCGGCTTCAGCGGTCGCAATCGCCAGCGGCTTGACCTTGCGTTCCTTCTCGACCACTCGCATCAAGTTGAAACCGATGCCGTACCGGTCGTTGGCCACGGAGCTCACGATCTGGGCGTCGGACGGCGCCTTGCTGCCTCCCCGGACCATCTCCTTGATCGCGGGATTCCACTTGTCGCCTCCGTTGAACACGACTCGCTGAATCAGGTCGGACCAGTTGCTCAGCGTGGCGTCCAGCCCGTAAATACGGATCGGCTGGTCCGCCCATTCGCCAGCGAGGCCGAGCTGGCCCCAGGTGCGGATATTGTCATCGGCAGCCCGCGCGGCTTCAGTCGACCACGTCGTGCCTTTCCAGCCGCCGGTGCGCTCGGCACCGAAGATGCCGTCCAGCTGTTTCAAGCTGAGCCTGGAAATCGGGTTGTCCCGGTTGACGAAAAACACCACGCCGGGAGAGTTTCCCTTTCCGCGATTGAAGGCCCCGGTCGCAAACATGATCTCGAGCGGGGGGTATCCGTAAACCTCTTCAAAGGCCTTCAAATCGGATCGCCACGCGGTGTGGCCCATGACGTTGAGGTCGGCGGTATCGGCGATCAGCCCGCCGAAGCCGTTGGGCACGAAGTAGTCCCCGAAGCGTATGTTGGGATGCAGTTTCAGGAAGTTGTCCTGCCACAGATGGACCAGGTGCTGCGTGAGCTCGGTCCCGTGAATACGAATGACGCCCCAGACCCCTTCGCAAACAGCGCCATGGCAGTGGTTTGCGACTCGGTCTTCCTGACTCGGTACCCACTGGTACAGCGGCAGCCCCGCCAGGTCGAAGCCGAGCGGTTCCGCAGCGGAACCGGCACTGTGCGGGATTGCGGCAGGCACCGCCTTCATCGCCTTCAGGACGAAGCGATTGTCGTACAGCTGACTCACCTCCACATTGGAATTGTCGCCGGTGGCCCGCCACCGGCCTTCCTCGCTCGAGTCGAAATCGGACGCCTTGATGGCATCGACCACCAGCTGGACTGCGGCCGCAGAAAAGGAATAGTCGCCCTTCGCGTAGGTCGGCAGGGTGTTCCGGATGAGTTTGACCTGGGCCAGACGGTCTTTGCCGTCGAAGTAGTCGGGGGGCAGTTGCTCGGCGATCTGCTCGGCCGTATGGGTGTTGACGAATCGCATCGTCTTCACGAGCGCGTTGACCAGGTGCTGCACGGTGTCGGGATGCGCTTCGATATATTGCGGGGACATCAGCAGACTCTGCGCCGGAAAGGCGGCGCCGAGGGCGGCGGCTGTCGTCTGCGCGCTGTTGAGGTCGTACAGACGTGAGACCATGTTCGACTCGAGCAGGGCGGATGTCATCGGCTCCTGAAACGTCATGACATCCACCGTCCCGTCTTTCAGGCCCTGCAGGACAGCGTCCAGCCTTCCTTCGGACTTGACCATCACCGGTGTGAAGCTCTGCGGCGCGACCCCGGCCTTCCTTGCCAGATAGCCGGTGATGACGGCCTTGGTCCCGTACTGGGCGCCATCGGCGACGTGAATGCCCCTGAAGTCCGCGGCGCTGCGGATCCGGTCTTTGACGCGGTTGGCCACCAGCACCGTCATGCCGGGCGCGTCGTTGATCATCATCACCGCCTTGACGGCAAGACGATGGCGGGCCCCGAAGACGGTGTGATTGAACCAGTGATACGAGGCGTCGATCTGGCCCCGGGTCAAGGGCTCCTGCATCAGGTAGTCGGCCTTCGAGATCTTCTCCAGATCGACCGGCGCGATGCTGATTCCCTCCTGCTTCAGATAGCCGAGGCTGCTGGCGAGGCGAAGCACGATCGGATCCTCGTCGATGCTCATCCTGACCTGCGTGAGGCGCTCGGCGGCGGCGACCGGCCCGGCGCCATGGATGCCCGCGAAAGCGGCGAGAACCGTCACGAGGAGGCTTGTGGCAGCTCGCTGCCCCATGCGCTTGCCTGGCTGGACACTCAGGTTCATTCGTTCAACAGCTCCAGCTCCGGCGGCCGGCTCTCGGAGGCGAGTTTTTTCAGCTGTTCCTTCACCGCAGCAGGGGGCAGCGGCAGATAGGCTCCATCAAGGACGACGTCGTGCTGGCCCTGCCTGCTCAGGATGTATCTCAGGAACTCCTTCACCTTCGGATCGACTCGCGGATCGGCGATTTCGCTGCGCTCGTTGTCGATCGTGTAGACGACGTATACGGGACGTGACAGCGGGTAGCTGCGATCCATCACGCTGCCCCGGCTGAGCTTCACGTAGGGGCCCGCGCTCGTCTGGGCAATCGAGACCGGCTTGACCTGGTCGGTGCGGTAGCCGAGAGCGGTGTATGCGATGCCGTAAGGGTCCTTGCCCAGCTCGGTGATCATCTGGCGGCGATCGGCATACTCGCGCAGGTCTTCATTCCAGGTGTCGCCGCCATGGAACACCTTGGACTGGAACAGCGTGATCGAACCGGCGCCCAGCAGGGGAGGGCCGTACACATGAATGGGCTTGGCAGCCCAGGCACCCCCGAGGCCGAGCTGCCCCCAGGTGCGGATGTTCGCCGCGCTGGTCCGGGCGGCCTTGAGATCCCACGTCAACGCGTTCCATCCGCCCCCCCGTTCGGCGCCGAAGACGCCGTCCAGCTGCTCGAGGGTGAGCTGTGCGAGCGGGTTGTCCTTGTTCACCAGGATCGCGTACGCCGGGGACTTGTGGGGAACCTCGAAGCTGCCGGTGGCCACTTCGATTTCGACTGGGTAGACCCACGAGCGCTCGTAGCTGCCGTAACGCTCGTACGGATTGATCGGGCGGCCCATCACGGCGATATCCGCGGTGCGCATCTCCAGTCCGTACATTCCGGAGGCGCTGCCCGCGAGCGCATCGTCGAAGCGGATAGCGGGCTGGTACTTCTTGAATCCCTTCTCCCACCGCTTCATCAGCGACGCCATCTGGTCGTTGCCGCGGCTGCGCAGCACGCCCGAAACCAGCTGGTCCGGTCGATAGTCAGGCAGCGCCGAAAGGTCCTGTGCGGACCCGTTCAGCGGGAGCACGAGGGCGAGGACGAAGCCGACGAACAGGATTTGCACGGTTCAGTCGAGTTTGCGCAGCTCGGCCTGTGCCTGCGAGGCGCTGAGCGGAATGAAGATGCGGCTTTCGGCGACGATCTGCTGGCCTTCTCTGCTCAGTACGAAACGCACGAACTCGCGGTCCCGCGCCGACAGCGGCCTGCCCGGCGCGCGGTTCAAATACAGGTAGGCGCCGTTGTGCATCGGATAGCTGCCGTCGAAGAAGGTCTGCGGACTGGGCGTGATGTAAGGACCTCCCGCAGCGGCTGCAAGCGGCACAACCTTGACGTCCGACCCGGTCGCGTTGATGACGCGCTGGAACATGAAGCCGATGGCCAGCGGGTCGTTTTGCACGCCCTCTATGATTTCCTGGTCGCGCGTCTTGCCGTGAGCCTTCAAACCGATATCCGCGCGCGGCCCTTCGATGATCGCCGCATTCCACTTCTTGCCGCCGTGGAATGCCTCCCGCTCGATCAGATCCGCCCAGTTGCTCAGCGTGAGGTCGGAACCGTGCACGTGGATGGGCTGGTCGGCCCATTGGCCCGTCAGACCGAGCTGCCCCCATGTCCTGATGTTGCCCTCGGGTCCACGCGCCGCGGCAGTGGACCACTTCGTGCCGTCCCAGCCGCCGGTGCGTTGTGCGCCGAAGATGCCATCGATCTGCTGCAACGTCAGGCCCTGCAACGGATTGCTCCGGTGCACGACGAACATCAGGCCCGGGGTGGAACCCTGCGGATCGTCGTACGAACCGGTGGCAAACCGGATCTCGAGCGGGTCATATCCGAAGGCCTGGTGAAATCCCATCAGGCTGGTGTGCCAGGTCCGATGACCCATCAGCCCGATGTCCGCCTGACCGGTCAGCAGGCCGGCAAACGCCTGCGACGTGTTGATCAGGTATGCCTTCAGGCGAACGTGACCCTGTCTGGCCCGGAATTCGTAAGCCCAGCGGCCGACCAGCGACTCCAGTGGCGTGCCATAGATGCGCAACACACCGAGGGCCATCTGCTGTGGCTGGTACGGTGGCAAGCCGCTCAGGTCGTAAGTGGCCGGCGTGAAATCAGCCGCGCCGGCGGCTTGGCAGGCTGCCAGCAAGGTCGCGACGATGCCCGGCAGCGGATGCCAGCGGCCCGGGCGCACGCGAAAGCACGCCGAGAGGAAGTTGTTCATGAATCTCACGCAGTGGGTTCAGCAGAGCCAGTCAGTAACTGAACGCGAGCGAGCCTAGGGCACAGGTCTAAAGCGCCGCTGAATCCAAACTGAAAGTACGTTCAGGTTATCGGGGTTGGGCGCGCGTCAGTCGAGCTTGGCCAGCTCCCGAGCCACATCGTTTGCATCGATGGGTACGAAGCCGTCGCTTTGCGTCATCGATGCGATCAGCTCCTGGCCTTGCCGGGACAGGGCGAGCGTGAGCAATTCCTTCAGCCACGGGTCGAGCGGTCTGCCCGGCGCCTTGTCGATGACGAAGTGCAGGCCACCGGCCAGCGGATAGACGTCGCCGACGCGCCCGCGCGAAGGCCTTGCATGCTTGTCCCGGGCCAGCGGAACGAAGCGCACCTTGTCGCCGAGTTCGGCGGCACGATCCCATCCTTCGTCGGTCGGCCACCAGCCGATCAGCCCGATGCCGAAGGGATCGTTGGCGACCGCATTGATGACGTCTTCCATCATCGGCAGATGCTCGATGCGGCGCGACCACGGCGCCCCGCCGAGTGCGTACCGCATCGTCGACAGGATCGGAAGGCGCTCCAGCTTCGGCATGTACACATGGATCTCCCGCTTCGAGTAGTCCGCGCCGTTGCCGCCGATCGGGCCCTCGTGTCCCTCGAGCTGGCCCCAGAACGTGTAGTCCCCCTTGCCCGTACCCGTGGTGAAAATGCCGGCAATGTCTTCCATGGTGAGCCAAGGGGTCGGATTCTTCACGTTCACCCAGACACCCGGTGGATACTTGCCGCCCGCGATGTGCTCCGCGTCCGGCGTGTTGTCCCACCCGACCTGAATGTCGGTCGGAGGATATCCGTGGCGCGAGGTGAATGCATCGGACTCCTGGAAGCTGACGTCCCGCGCGATTGGACCGAGCGCCGATTTTCCCGAATTGATTCCGCTCACGGACAGTCCCGAGGTGTGCAACTCCATGTGGAATCTGAACTCGGGATGGCTTCTGCGAAACATCGCCGTCAGCCGTTCCATGTAAGACGCCATCAGGTCGTTGCCGGCGATCAGGATCGAGCCGTCCGGGAGTACATATTTCGCATCCCTGGCGGGCAAAGGGACTTTTCTGGCGATGTACGGTTTCAGAGCAGGCGCTTCGGATTCGCCGTCCGGAGCGTCGGCGGAGGCGGCGGCGCATGCCAGACACATGAGGCATGCCAAAGACATGGCGATCGAAGGGATGGGGCTGTGCATGGCGTCATTCCAGTTTCGCGAGCTCGCCCGCCAGCTCTGCGGCGTTGAGTGGCAGGTAACCCTTGGCGTCGGAAGCAATCGCTTCCTGGCCCTCCTTTGACAAGACCATCCGCAGGTATTCCTTGACGAACGGATCGAGCGGCTGCCCAGGAAGACGGCGGACGTAGACGTAGAGGAAGCGGTCGAACGGATAGCGGCCACTGCGCACGTCGTCGCGCGAGCCGTACACGGGGTCGCCCCAGTCGCCCGCGGTGACGCCGACCACCTTTACGTCGGGCGTGGCGCGATTGAGCGCCGTGATGCCGATCCCGGCAGGATCCTGGCTCACCTTCCGGGTGACATCCGCGTAGGTTGACAGCATCTGGTAGTTGCGCGCGTTGTGCGCAAGGCCCCACTTGTCGCGGAACAGGTACACGCCAAAGCCCGGGTCCTCCGAGGGATAGTGGTCGCTCTCCGGCAGCCCATAGCTGCGGATTTCCCGCTCGCCGGCCTCGCCTTTCACGCCCACCTGCTTCCACAGCACGATGTCGGGCGCGCGGCCGCCCACCGTGAAGATGTGCAGCAGCTGGCCGGGGGAGAGCCGCTCGATCGGATTGCCCGGGTGGACGATGAAGACGAGCGGACTGAGCTTGGCGGTGGAGCCGACAGCGCCGTGCGCGATGCGGACGCTGTAGGTCGGGGCCTTCACAAACGCCCGGTAGGCAGAACCCAGATTGCTCGAAAACTCCATGCCGATTGGAGCGAACGCGGTCTCGCCGAAAATCAGCGAATGCTGGGGCGCGATCAGGTTGCCGGGCACGTACAGAAATTTCGTGCCCGGGTGCGAATTCGCGTAGAGCGCATCGAGCTTGTCGAAGATGCTGCTCAGGTCATCCCAACCGACGATCCGGATCGTGCCGTCGGCCAGCAGGTAGCCGGCATCCTTCGCTGGCAGACCTGGCTGCGGTTGGTAGGGGGTCTGCGCACGGGCACAGAACACCGCGGTGGCGAGCGCAACCGCAACGATCGACCAGCGCGCGTTCATCGCGCGTTCCCGGTCCTAGAAGTCCACCTTGGTACTGAACTTGATGTTGCGATCCATCCCCGTCCCATAGGTGCCGGTCTGGACCGAATTCCAGTAGCGCAGATTGCCGACATTGTCGACCGAGAGTTGAAAGGACATCCGGTGGTCCGCGATGCGGGTTACGTAGCTGGCGCTGGTCGTGTACAGGAAGTACCCCGGAATGTAACCCTGGTCCTGAGGATTGACGGGGCGCTTCGTCACGCCGCTGGTGCCCGAAGTCAGCGTGAGCCCCGGAACCAGGGGCACGCGGTAGGTGACGGAAAGATTGCCCAACCATTTTGGCGTGTTTTCCGGCACCAGCCCGTTGATCAGGGGCTGCAGCGGGGAATTCTGCACGGCGCTGAGCCATTGCACGGCGACGTTGACGGTCCAGTGGCGATCGATGTCGTAATTGATCGTCGACTCCACCCCCTTGTACTCCAGATCCCCATTGTTTTCGAATATGTTGGTGACGGGATCGGTCACGGCGTTGGCGCGCGAGATCCGAAAGAATGACCCGCTGAGGGAAAGACCTTTGAAGTACGAATCGCGAATGCCGATCTCCCGTTGCCTCGATATGGCCGACGGCAGGATCACGTCCGGATTGTTGGCGGTGGCCGGTGCGGTGGCGCCCGCTTCCAGGCCTTGCATGTAGCTGGCAAACAGGGTCGTCGTGGGCCGGATGTCGTAGAGCAGGCCATAGGCCGGCGTATTGACCGTCGTCGTAGTCTCCTGCGAGCCGGCGGTCTCCACATCCCGGGTTCGGCGAATGCCGACCAGGAACTTCCACTTGGACGTCACGCCGACCGTGTCGTAGGCATACACCGCCGTGTCCTTGCTGGCCTGCGGGGGCAACGACGTGAACGGCTTCTTGAAGACCGGCGGGTTCAGGATGATCGGGTCGTAGATGTTCTGGGTCTGGGGCAGGGTCACGTTGTTCTGGCCGGTCGTGGCCGAGTCCCTCTCGCTCTTCGAGGGACCGAGCACCAGATCGTGAGTCAGAAACCAGGTCGAAAACTTGCCGAGCAATTCGGCCCGGTCGAGCGTGTTGGCGTAATTGTTGGTGACCGGCTGAACCGTGACGACCCCGCCCGCACCGGTTTGCAGGTTGTACTTGCCGATTCGGACCGTGAACCGTGAACGCGCCGAATCGGAGCGTCCACCCTCGACGAACACTTTCCAGTCGTCCGAGATGATGAAGTCGGCACGCCCCTGGTAGTTGGTGGTCCTCGGCGTGTAAAGGCCCCAGGTGCCGGACAGCAAATTCCTGGGGTCCGGGACGCGGGTGATCGGAACGACCCCATTGACGGCCGACAGCAGGCTGACTCCGCCCTGCTCGGGGACCTCCTTGGTGTAATGCTCGAAGTCGCCCTGGAAGCTCAGGCGGTCGGTCGCCTTGAAGTCGGCTCCGACGCTTTCAAAGTCCCCGTTGCCGCCCATTTCGCGAACACCGTTTTCCAGATGCGTGTGCGACAGATTGACCCGCACGCCGAGCTGCTTGTCGGGCAACAGGCGGCGACCGACGTCGACGGTCTGGCCGAATTGTCCGAAGGCGTTGCCGGCCAGTCCTGCCGACGTGACATCCTCGTCAGTCGCCCGCTTGGTCACTTCGTTGATGATTCCGGCCGGACTGGCGATGCCGAACATCAAGGCGTTGGCGCCTTTGAGCGTCTCGATTCGCTCCTTGTCCTCGTTGGGGGTCGTGATGACGCCGGCAATGGGCAGCCCTCCATTGAGCCGGTAGTTCGCAAACAGGTTCACCTTGATGCCGCGAATGTAGACCGAATCGTTGGGGCTTCCTTTCGAATTCGCCGGCGCGATACCGGCGACATTCCGGATGGCCTCGGCATAGCCTTCCTGAATCGTCTCCTCGAGGGCCTGGCCGGCAACGACCGCTTTGGTCATCGGCAGTTCCTGCTCGTTGCCCAGCTCCTGCTTGTTGTATTCCGCGATCGGTGCCTCAGAAGACGCTTTCGCCAGCTTGATTTCGGCCGGCGCCGGCTCGACCAGCGCAGCTGCCCCTGGCATGTGTGGCATCAGTTCGTCCCGGATGCCTTCGGCCTTCCTGATGAGGGCGGCCTCGTCAAAGCCCGCCACGTACGGAAACGTCATCTCGACCGACCCGATGATTCGGCGCCGATCATCCAGCAGCGGAACTTCGATTTCGACGTTGTAGTCGCCGCTCCGGTTGATCTCCACCCTCGGGATGCCCGTCCTGGAGACTTCGAGGTCGTCCGGGTCCGACGCGTGCCCGACCCGTCCGGGGGATTTGGCACCGACGATCACGCTTTGATCGCTCTGCGGGGGCTTGGCGTGCATGTCGAGCTCGAGAAGCTCCGGATGTTGCGCCAGGGTCGCATCGACCAGAGCCTGGGCGTACGTCTTTGCCGGAGTCTGCGCCGGTGGAGTCTGCGCCTGCAGCGGAAGCGAAACAGCTGCCAGTAGGCCAAGCAGCGCAATACGTAGCATTTGTTCCCCCCGATGAATCTCATCAGGCACGTCGCACGGCTTGCAGTCTGCCGTCGCCATGCCATGGCTTCTGCGGCCTCGCCTCGCCCGTTCCGTCTCGTGCCAGATGCAGGCTACGCAACGATCCTAAACCGATCCTGACGGAATCCTTAACTTCCATTTAGCCAGCAGCGGCGCGATTTGGACTACCATTTTCCGCATGAAAGTGCTGATCGTCGAAGACCAGCAGCGCTTGGGCCAATTCCTGGAGCGCGGGCTCAAGGAGTGCGCGTACACCGCTAAGTGGGTGGGTACCTGCAAGGACGCGCTCGACGCGCTGGCCGAATCGTCGTTCGACGTGATCGTGCTCGATCTGGGGCTGCCCGACGGCGACGGCATCGAGATGCTGCGGCGCTGGCGGGCCAGCGGCTTCAACGAGCCGGTGCTGATCCTGAGCGCTCGCGATTCGGTCGAGGACCGCATCAAGGGCCTCGATGTCGGCGCGGACGATTATCTTCCGAAGCCGTTCAGCTTCGAGGAGCTGCTGGCGCGCGTGCGGTCGCTGGTGCGGCGTCAGTCCTCCGTGAAGCAGGTGGTCCTGGAACATCGCGGAATCCGGATCGACCTGCTCAGCCACACGGTCCAGGTCAACGGCCGCGCCATCGACCTGACCAGCCGCGAATACGCGCTGCTCGAGATCTTCATGCAGAATCCGGGCCGCATCCTCACGCGCACGCTGATCTCCGAGAAGATCTGGGCGTCGAACTACGATGTCGACACCAACCTGCTCGACGTCTACATGAGCCGGCTGCGCACCAAGCTCGAAGCGTCGACGCTCAGACCGCTCTTCAAGACGGTCCGCGGGGTCGGCTACCAGCTGCTGTGAAATCGATCAGTTCGCGCATCACGCTCTGGTATGCGGTGACCGTCATCACCACGCTGGCCTGCCTGTTTGTCGCGGGGCATTACCTCCTGGAGAACCAGCTGATCCACCAGCTGGACAAGCTCAACGAAACGCAGTTCAAGCAGCTCAAGTTTTCCCTTGGTCCGAACTACCAGACCTTGACGGCGTCGACCATCGACGATCGGATCCGCGAAGTGACCGAGTCCGCGTCATCGCTCTTTTATATCGACTGCCATGGACCGATGACCAACCGTTTTTTCAAGTCCAACAACCTGCACGGGCAGACGATTCCGGACATCCCCGGCAAGCGCGTCTATACGGTGGACGTGAACGGTATCGGCGAGCTGCGGGTGGGGGAATTCATTCTGCCGCCCCTTGAAGTGACCGTGGGGACTCCGTTGTCGCCCGTACGCGACTTGATGAGCGGATACCGCAAGGTGTTCTTCGCGTTGCTGACGGCAGCGCTGATCGTCAGCATTGCCGTCGGTTACGCCCTGAGTCAGCTGATGCTGCGACCGGTGCGAATCATCCAGGTAACGGCCAACCGCATCCGCTCCGACAATCTGAACGAAAGAATTCCGGTTGGAGAGGTCAAGGACGAGATCTCGCAGCTGGCGCGTTTCCTGAACCAGATGTTCGATCGCCTGGAAACGTCGTTTTCCCAGATACGCCGCTTCACTGCAGACGCTTCGCACGAGCTGAAGACGCCGCTTTCCCTGGTGCGGCTGCACGCCGAGCGGTTGCTGGTGAACGACTACCTGTCGGTCACGCAGAAGGAATCGGTGCACGTCCAGCTCGAGGAACTCGCGCGCGTGAACCGCATCATCGATGAACTGCTGTTCCTGTCGCGTGCCGACGCGCAGGCGATCAGCGTGGAGCTGAAGGAACAGGAACCGGGCGCTTTCCTGCAGGCATTTGCGCAGGACGCGGTCGCGCTGGCCGAGCACCACGGACGGCGTTTCTCGCACGCGCACGAGGGCGCCGGGGCGGTCGCGTTCGGGGAGCAGCGCATGCGGCAGGTGCTGCTGAACCTGCTGGCGAACGCGCTCAACGCTTCTCCGCCGGAGAGCCTCATCACGCTTGATTCCAGGCTGACCGGCGATGTCTGGCGCATCACCGTCGATGACGAGGGGCCGGGCCTGGACGAGGAGCAGCGCAGTCGGGTCTTTGAGCGTTTCGTGCGCTTCAATCAGGCAGGGGGCGATGACAAGGGAAGCGGTCTTGGCCTGGCGATCTGCCGCAGCATCGTGCAACTGCACCGAGGCCGGATCTTCGCTGAGCCCGGGCCGAACGGTCGCGGTCTGCGGATCGTGATCGAGATCCCCGCGAGCGCAAGCCCGGTGCGCGAGCGCAGGATGCGGCCCGATCCATCCAGTGTGGAAGTCGCCTCTGCGGTCATCGCGTCGGTGAGCGCCAAGTAGCCGCGGACAGCACATCTGCTCTCAAGCACCAGGTTGGGGACCGAGTGTGCGGCACCGCACCAGCCGGTAACCGTCTGTTCACATTTATGTTTCTGTCCGGACGCACAAATGCGGTAGCCCCCTTTCCGAGCCGCATGGTTTTCTGCTGGAATATCTTCAACCAAGAAGACGTCTCACCATCAGCGCCAAGGGGGCCCGTGCAAAACGGGCAAGTCGGGCCATCTGTTTGAATTAGAGCCCTCCAGTCATTTTTTTCAATGCGGTTCGGGCGACGCCGGACAAGGGGCGTCGCCCGAACGCATCCGCGAAGCCAACCGAGGGAGACCCGTGATGAAGAAAAGACACAGCGAGCTGGTTCTTGCAGTGGCGGTCTCGACGGCGGCCCTGTGTGCAGCGTCGATGGCGCAGGAGGACGGCGACGCAGCGGCGGCGGCCACCATCGCAGCGCGACAGAAATTTTTCGGGATAGAAAACGTCGATCCGCGCACGGGCGAGGTCCGCCGCGACCGGGTGATCTTCTCGTGGATCACCAACGCCGGCTATGCCGCCTCCTTCAAGGGCCGGATCGTCCTGATGGACACGTACATCAACCGCTTCGAAGTGCCGCCTGCATCCGGGCCGGACCTGCGGCGAACGCCCTTTGGCGCCCGGGACCTGGTCGACCTGCATCCGGAGGCGATCTTCCTCGGTCACGGGCATGGCGACCATGCCGACAACGCGGCCTACATCGCGAAGTGGCTGAATATCCCGATTTATTCGACGCCCGAGACCTGCGACGTGATGCAACTGGATGTGGCCAGAATGGCGGCCGACCCCAACACCGTCAACGGAGGCACCAAGCTCGTGCCCGATGCCAAGCCGGTCAACTGCATCGGCGTTGTGCCGCGCGGATCGGTTCCCGGCACTTCGGTCGTGAATATCGATCAGCTCGATCCGGTGGCCTGCATCGTCGCCTTCAAGCACATCCACTCGGGCCGGGTGCCGACCGATCCGCAATTCTGGGGCAGCAACCCGATCGTGCCGGTGGTGAACGACTATGACCCACGTGAGGCGGCCATTTATCCCCCAGGCGTCTGCGTTGCGCCCTACGCGGCTTCGACCACGATGGAGCCCGCGGCCACGGCAGCGCAAATCGGCGCCGGCAGTACGGGCGGGGTACTGGTCAGTGGTGTGAAGGGACTGCAGGGGTGCCTGGGTGTCGGACCTGCCCTGACGACGCTGGTGCCGGGACAGATGAACCTGACGACGAGTGGATTCGGCGGTGTCGGCGGGCCATACAGCGTTTTCTACCAGTTCATCCTGCGCGGTGGCCGGCACTTCACAACCGTCTGGCACAACACGGCCGGTCCGCTGATCGAGGGCTTCGGCGCCGACCCCGGGCTGACCTCTGCAGCGGCCGGCAGTCCATACAACGCCGGGGTGAGCCCGGCCGGCAATCCGCTGGTGGGCGCCCATCTGTTCGAGATCATGGACTCGCTGCCGCCGACCGATATCGAGTTCGGCTCCGTCACCACCCTGGGTCTTTCGACCAACGCGGTGCGCGATCCGTTTCTGTATACGCAGCATGTGCGCCCGAAGATCTACGTTCCGGGCCACATGACCGACGTGCAGCTGGTGAGCTCCTCGCTTCAAAGCAAGAAGGCGTTCATCCTCACCGAGGAGGCCGCCGCGGGCAGCCCGGAGATTCCCGGCGGGGGCGTCTACCGGCCGGAGTTGCACTGGCTGGTGGACCCGAACGACCTGGCCAAACCGATGGTGTTCGACCCCGACGACGCTCGCTGGTCGAGCCCCGAAAAGGAAGAACGCATCGGCAAATTCTGCGGCGATTAGCTGCCGGCCGCATCGCGTCGGGCCCGTGTTCGACATGGCGCTTTGCGCTCGAACGCGGGCCGCGCTCACCCGGTGGCTGGTTGCCGTGTGGGCGGTTGCTCCGGCCGTGGGCTTGGCCGCGAGCGGGCAGGAGCCCGTGCGCATCGGGCTGGTCCGCGAGGCAAGCGCCGGCCCGCTGTACATCGCCGTTGCGGCGGGGTATTTCCGCGCCGAAGGGCTCGATCCGCAGGTCAAGTTTCTCCAGAGCGACGCTTCGGTGTCCGCAGCGGTGGCGTCCGGCCATCTCGACATCGGCATGGCCAGCGTTTCCGCCCCGTTTTATCGCTATGCGGCGGCCCACCACCTGAAAATCATCGCATCGCGCGACAGCGACCAGACGGGCTTTCCGATGTACGCGATCCTGTTCGGACGCAAGGCGCGCGAAGCCGGCCACACCGGCGTGCGCGGCCTGTCCCACGTGCGTTTGGGCGTGGCCGACGCCGACGCAGGGAGCACCTATGGGGTGTTCGGCATCGCCTCCAGGTTCGCACTGGACTTCGGATCCATCCGGCTGGTCGAGTTGACGTCGCGTCCGCGCGAGCTCGAGGCCTTGGCGCGCGGCGAGATCGACGCGGCCTTGCTGCCGCACGCAACCGCGATCGACAACACCCACACCGGCGACACGCTGCTGCGCTTGAGCGATTTCACGCAGTGGCAGCAAGGTGTCGTCTTCACGACGCCCGGCAACATAACGGGCCGGCGCGATCGGGTCGAGCGGTTCATGCGTGCTTACCAGCGCGGAACGGCCGACTACCAGTTGAACTTCCTGCACTACGACGACGCGGGAGATTTCATTCCCGGACCACAGTACGACCGATATCTCGACGTGATTGCGCGGCAGGCGCATGTGACCGCCGCCAGGCTGGTCAGGACGAAGACGTACTGCGACCGGCGCGCGAACCTCGATGCGGGCGATATCGAAAAGCAGGTCAAATTCTGGCAGAGGCAGGGCCGGCTCGACCCGGGTGTCGTGGCAGCCGATCTGCTGGACCTGTCCTTCATCGGCGACGAAGCCAGCGCGCCCCAGTAAGCCGGCGGCGGCCCGCCAGGCGGTGGTCGCCCAGCAGTACGAGTCCGTCCATCGTATATCCTGGCGCACCACCCGAAGTGCTGTCAGCGGCGCGTGCACTATCCCGAGCGAATCGTCTGCCTGACCGAGGAGCCGACCGAGGTCCTGTATGCGCTCGGTCAGCAGCACCGAATCGTCGGCATTTCCGGATTCACCGTACGCCCGGCGCAGGCGCGCCGGGAAAAGCCCAAGGTGTCCGCCTTCACCAGCGCGCGGGTGCAGGACATCGTCCAGTTGCGTCCCGATCTGGCGATCGGGTTCTCGGACATCCAGGCCGACATCGCGCAGGCCCTGATCCGCCAGGGCATCGAGGTGTGGATCGCCAATCATCGTTCCGTGGAAGGCATCCTGGGCTACATCCGGCGCCTGGCCGCGCTGGTGGGAGCGGTCGATGATGGGGAGCGGTACGCCCGACACCTGGAAACGCACGTCGCCTGGGTTAAGGACGCCGGAAAGCACCTCGCCCGGCGCCCCCGGGTCTATTTCGAGGAATGGGATCAGCCGCTGATCAGCGGGATTCGCTGGGTATCGGAGCTGATCGAAATCGCAGGCGGCGCCGACGTCTTCCCCGAGCGGGCGGCCAGCAGCCTGGCGCAAGGCCGGATCGTTTCGAATCCGCATGAGGTCGTGTCCGCAGCGCCCGACCTGATCATCGGCTCGTGGTGCGGCAAGAAGTTCAGACCCGGGCAGGTGGCGTCGCGGCCCGGCTGGTCCGTCATTCCAGCGGTACGCGACAGCGAGTTGCACGAGATCAAGTCACCGCTGATTCTGCAACCCGGGCCCGCGGCGCTGACGGACGGATTGGACGCCCTGCACGCGATCGTCGCGCGCTGGGCCGGGCGGTCGGCTTCGTCGAATCAGCGAACGTAAAGGGAACTCAAACATGTTGGCGCATCAGCACGCTCGATTTGTCGATCTCAGCCATACGATCGAGGACGGGTTGGTCACCTACAAAGGACTGCCGGCGCCGTTGATCTGCGATTATCTTTCGCGGGAACAGTCGCGCGAGCGCTACGCGCCGGGCGTCGAGTTTCAGATCGCCCGCATCGACATGGTGGCCAACACCGGGACTTATCTGGACACGCCATTTCACCGCTACCCGGACGGCTTCGATCTGGCCGGTTTGCGGCTGGACAGCGTCGCGGAGGTCCCCGCGGTGGTGGTGCGAGTGCAAGGCATCGCAGGACGCGCCATCGACTGGACGCACTTCACCGCGATCGAGGTGCGCGGGCGCGCGGTGCTGGTGAACACCGGCTGGGACCGGCATTGGCGCACCGATCGCTATTTCGAGGGCCACCCCTTTCTGAGCGGGAAGGCCGCCACCTATCTGCGCGACCATGGCGCCACGCTGGTCGGAATCGACTCGTTCAATATCGATGACATTCTGGACGGCACTCGGCCGGTGCACTCCACCCTGCTGGCCGCGCAGATTCCGATCGTCGAGCACCTGACGCGCCTGGATGCGCTGCCCATCGATGGCTTCCATTTTTCCGCCGTTCCGCCCAAGATCATCGGCATGGGCACATTCCCGGTTCGGGCCCACGCCCGATTGGGCGGCGGCCCCGAGCAGACGGGTTGAGCGGCCCGCGCCGGGGTCAGATCCTGGCGACCGCCGGGGCGGTTTGCTCGGCCGCAGGTCCAAGGATCTCGAAAGTCTCCAGCGGCATCGGCCGGGCGATGCCGAAGCCCTGGCCATAGTCGACTCCGAGCAGGCGCACCGCTTCCAGGGTCTCGACGTCCTCGACGTATTCGGCAATGGTCTTGATTCCGAGCGCATGCCCGATTTCGTTGGTCGCCTTGACGATGGCCAGATTGACGGGATCGCGCACGATGTTCTTCACGAAGGTGCCATCGATCTTCAGGAAGTCGACCGGCAGGTGTTTCAGGTAGGCGAACGACGCCAATCCCGTTCCAAAGTCGTCCAGCGCGAAGCGGCACCCGCGCGCGCGCAGCTCGCTGATCAGGCGAAGCGCACGGTTCATGTTGGCGATGGTCGCTGTTTCCGTGATCTCGAAGCAGACCAGCCTGGGCGATACGCGGTACTCGGCCAGTTTGCCTTGAATGTACTGCAGCAGATGCTCATCGGTCAGCGATGAGCCGGACAGATTGATGCAGCACGTCTGCACCTGAGCGGCGCCGTCCGGAAGGCTTCCCATGAAGCGGAGCGCCCGATCGATGACCCACCGGTCGATCGAGGGCATCAGGTTGTACCGCTCCGCGGCCGGAATGAACGCGTCGGGGCCGACGATGACGCCGCTCTCATCGATCATCGAGACCAGCATCTCGATGTGTTCGACCCGGCCCGGGCGCGACGACAGGGCGACGATCGGCTGGTAGCGCAGCCGGAAGCGCTGCTCGTCCAGCGCTCGCGTGATCCGGTTCACCCATCCCATCTCGGTGCGACGCTGCCGCAGCTCCTCGTTTTCCGGGCGGTAGACCTGGACCTGGTTGCGACCCGAGTCTTTGGCCGCATAGCAGGCGGCGTCCGCCGCCGACAGGACGCTCGACACGGGGATCGCTTCGCCGTCGAGCGGCACCACGCCGATCGACGCTCCGACCGTGAAGATGCGCGAATCCCAGAAGAAGCGGAAGCCCGCCACGGCCTCGCGCAGCTTTTCAGCGACCTCGCAAGCCTGCTCGGGGTCGCAATTGAGCAGGATCACCCCGAACTCGTCGCCGCCGAGGCGAGCCACCAGGTCGTGCTTGCGCAGCGCGCTCTGCAGCACGTGCGCCAGCTGGCGCAGCAGCTGATCGCCGGCCGAATGGCCGCAGCTGTCGTTGACGATCTTGAACTGATCCAGATCGATGTACATCACCGCGTGTTGCTGGGAGCGGGTGACGGGATCGGCCAGGATCTCGCTGAGGCGCTGGTGAAAATACTCCCGGTTGGGCAGCGCGGTCAGTGAATCGTGATAGGCCAGATGCATCATGAATCGCTCGGCGCGCCGGCTCGCCAGCAAATGGCGTACGCGCTGCCTGAGCACCGGCAGCAGGATCGGCTTGGTGACGTAGTCGCTGGCCCCGCACACCAGCGCGCGGTGAATCGAGGCGTCATCGTCCAGCGACGTGATCATCAGAACCGGAGTGGCCTTGTAGCGCTCCATGGTCCGGATCTGGGCACAGGCGTCGACGCCGTCGAGCTCCGGCATGATGTAGTCGAGCAGTATCAGGTCGGCCGCGACCGATTGACACAGGCGCACCGCTTCAGCCCCGGTCTCGGCCGCGACGACTTTGTACCCCTCGCGCTCCATCACGCGCCGCAGCAGCACGCGCGTGGCCTTGTCGTCGTCGGCGATCAGGATCAGTGGCATGTCGCCAGCGACGTCGCGGGTTGTTAGGACTTCCGACATGCTGCTTTCCGTCTGGTCCGAATCGACTTTGAAATCCGTTTCAGTGGGCCGCTGTTTGCGCGCACAACGCGCGCAGTTCCGGCAGCAGTTGCTCGAGCTCGTCGTGCAGCTTCTGGTGCGAATGGGGCACGCCGTCCATGCACTCGTCGCGGCCGCAGCGCTCGAGCTCGAGCGCCGCCTCGTAGACCGGTCCGGTGCTGAATGTCGCGACGGAACCCTTCAGGGTGTGCGCCGCCCGCCGCAGCGTTTTCGGGTCGTGGGCCTTGACCGCCGCGTCCACGGCGCCCACCGTCGCGTCGCACGCCTCCAGAAAGGCCACCACGACTTCCCTGAGCAGTTCGTCATCGCCGCCCATTTTCGCCAGGGCAGCGCTGCGGCTGAAGACGCCCGACGCCGATTCCGGTTCCGTCTCGGAGGCGGGCGATGGCGCGCACTCCTGCGGCGTCGCCTGCGGATGGGGTGCAATCCGATTCAAGGCGTCGATCAGGCTCGACACCTGGATCGGCTTGGCGACGTAATCGTCCATTCCGGCCGACAGGCAGGCTTCGCGATCGCCCAGCATCGCGTTGGCGGTCATGGCGATGATGTGCAGATGACCCCCATCGAGGGCCTCGCGGGTCCGTATGGCCGCGGTCGCCTCGAAGCCGCTCATGATCGGCATCTGCACGTCCATCAGGATCGCATCGAAGCGCGATTCCTTCAGCATCGACAGCACCTCGGTGCCGTCGCCGGCCAGGGCGACCGCGTGGCCGAGCTTCTCGAGGACGCGCAGCGCGTATTTTTGATTGACCGGATGGTCCTCCGCCACCAGGATCCTCAGTCGCGTCGGGCCTGGAACCAGGCGGGCCGCGGGACTCTCGGCGGGCAAGGGCGCAGCGACCATCGTGGGGTCCGTCGCAGACACGATCGCGTCGAGCAGGTCCGTGCCCGATACCGGCTTGAGCAGGAATTCGTTGATGTTGAGCGCCCGGCAGCGCTGCGGGTCGTGGCTTGCCCCGGACGACGTCAACATCACGAGCGTCATCCGGTTCAGCTGCGGTGAACGCCTGACGGCGTGCGCCAGCTCGAAGCCGTCCATCATCGGCATGCAACCATCGAGCAGCGCCAGGCCGTAGGGCGTCCCGCCGGCTGCGGCGCGTTCGAGCTCGGTGAGCGCGGCCATGCCGTTGTCGACCGATACCGGCAGCAGGCCCCACTTGGCGAGCCACACCTCGAGCAACCGCCGATTGGTCGCGTTGTCGTCGACGATCAGCGCGCGCATCCCCTTCAGGCGGGCCGCATCCTGGCGCATCGTGCGGACGGCGTCGTCGGGCTGCAAGCCCAGGCGCATCGAGAAAGTGAATGTGCTGCCGCGTCCGACGTCGCTGTCCACGCTGATGCTGCCGCCCATCAATTCGACCAGGCGCGACGAGATCGTCAGGCCCAGGCCGGTGCCGCCGTACTGGCGAGTGGTCGACGAGTCGGCCTGTGCGAAGGCCTCGAAGATCTGGCGGTGCTTCTCGGGCGGTATCCCGATGCCCGTGTCGCGAACGTCGCAGCGCAGGGTCACGGTGTCTTCCGTCTGCGCCACGGCTTCGATGCGCAGCTCGACCTCTCCGGCGTCGGTGAACTTGATCGCATTGCCGACCAGGTTCAGGATGACCTGGCGCAGGCGGACCGGATCGCCGACCACCAGATCCGGCACGTCGGGCAGCAGGGCGGCGATCAGCTCCAGGTTTTTTTCGTGCGCCCGCGACGCCAGGGACTTGAGCGAGCGCGTGACGCATTCGTGCAGCGAGAACGGCAGCGACTCGAAGCGCAGGCGGCCGGCTTCGACCTTCGAGTAGTCGAGAATGTCGTTCAGCAGCGACAGCAGCGAGTCGGCCGAGTACTTGACCATCGTCAGGTACTCGCGCTGCTCGGCGTCGAGCTCGGTATCGAGGGTGAGCTCGGTCATGCCGATGATCCCGTTCATCGGCGTGCGGATTTCATGGCTCATGTTGGCCACGAATTCGCTCTTGGCCCGGGCCGCCGCCTGCGCTTCGGCGGTTGCGAGCTCCAGCGCCCGCGTGCGATCGGCGATCTTGCGCTCCAGGCCGCTGCGATGCTCCTCGACTTCGAGCCGATAGCGCCACAGGCTCTGGTTCATGCGCCCGAGCGAGCGCAGCAGCCCGCCGATGTCGCGCTCGATGCCGACCTGGTCGGAGGGAACGAATTCGCCCTCGGCAACCCGATTGGCGACCGAAACGGCCTTGTTCAGCGGCCGGGTCAGGCCGACGATCATTCCTCGAATGAACCAGGCCGTCAGCAGCAGCGTGCCCAGCATCGCGCACGGCACGACCCAGGCCTGGACGCGGGCTGTCTCGAGCGCCTGATGAATCGCGGCCTCGTGCTGCCTCTGGTACTGCAACTGGGTCGCCTGCAGGGCCTGGCCGAGCTGATAGATCGCGTCCCGCTGCGCCGACAGGGCCTGCAGGCCGGAGTTGCGGTCCAGGGCGCTGGAGATGGAGGTCAGCAGGGCCGAGGTGCGGCTCGCATCGAACTCGGGATCGGCGCGTTCGATCGCGCGCAGCGTGCGCCGCGCCTGTTCGAGCCCCGCCAGCGCCGAAGAGCCCAGGTAGTTGCGGTCGACCGAATCGACGACGCCGTTGACGAAAATCCCGTAGGCGGCTTGCGCCTCGAGCGACAGCTGACGCACCCGCAACGAGTGCTCGATGATCGAGGCGCGGCGCTGATCGAACCAAGTCTGGCCGGCCAGAACCAGCGTCAGCGGGGCCAGAACTGCCAGAAACTGCAGAATGATCCTGGCGCGCAAGGACTCGACCCGAGTCATCTGCTCTGCTCTCCTGCCTGGTGGTGCTGGTCGTTGTCCGGGACCTAATGGTTAGTCGGGCGCCTGCCGGGGCGGGCGGCGGCGCGTGCTCTGAAGGCGAAATTCATGGCGCGCCTCTATAACCTTAACGGCGCGATTAACGGCAGCTTTAGCGGCCGAGCGTCGGGAAAACGCTCATATTGTCAATGGGTTATGAAAAGCTCCGATTCCCGCCGCAATTGAGGCGATCGGCGCGAATGGCCCGCCGCGCGGCGCGCCAAAGCGGCTGATGCAGCCGCTAGTAGACGTCGCGCACGTAGCGCCCGGCGGCGGCCAGCTCGTGCAGTTCCAGCAGCGCCTGCGCCTCGGAGCGGCGGCCCTGATCGACCAGAATCCTGCGCCAGGCGGCGTCGACGTCCCTGGCCATGCGCGATGCGTCCCCACATACGTAGATGCACGCGCCATCCTGCAGCCAGGACCACAGTTCCTTGCCGGCCTCGAGCATCCGATGCTGCACGTAGATCTTTTCGGGCTGATCGCGCGAGAAGGCCGTGTCGAGCCGGCTGAGCTCCTGACGCTGCAGAAACGATTGCAGCTCCGCCTGGTACAGGAAATCGCTTCGCTCGTGTCGATCGCCGAAGAACAGCCACGTGCGGCCGGTCAGACCTTGCGCTCTGCGCTGGTGAAGGAAGGCCCGGAACGGGGCGATGCCCGTGCCGGGGCCGATCATCACAACGGGCGTGCCCGGATCGGCGGGCAGGCGAAAGCGCGGGTTCGGCTGCACGAAGACGGCGGCCGAACGGCCCACCTGCAGTCGGTCCGCAAACCACGTCGAGGCCAGTCCGCCACGCCAGCGCCCGCCGCGCTCGTAGCGCACGGCCGCCACGGTCAGGTGCACTTCGCCCGGGAAGGCGGCCTGGCTCGAGCAGATCGAGTACAGGCGCGGCTTAAGCGCCGGCAGCAGGCTCACCAGCGTTTGCGCCTCGTCGATGGCGCGCGGGTTGCACTGCAGCAAATCAACGATGTCCTTGCCTTCGAGGAACTGCTGCAGCTCCGCGCTGCGCTCGGGCGCGACCAGGGCCTGCAGCCGTTCGTCTTTCGTCAGGTTGGCGAACTTGATCACCGTCGGCGGCGTCAAGACGGTCAACTCCCGCTCCGCTGCCAGCGCCTCGCTCAACGGAAGGTCTTCGCCGTCGAGCGTAACCCGCGCATCGGCTGAAATGCCGCTCGCCTCGACGATGGCCGCAACCAGCTGCGGCGACTGCCGGGGCCACACGCCCAGTGCATCGCCGGGCTGATAGGTGATGTTCGAATCTCTCAGCGACAGAACGATGTGGCGGACCTCCTTGTCGGATTCGGCGCCGCTCAGCACGCTCTTGCCCAGTATTTCGGCCGCAAACGGGCGGTGGCGGCCGAAGCCCTCCGGCTTTTCCGGGTCCAGCTCCATCGGCGCCTCGATCGGGACGAGTCCGGAGGTGCCCGCGCCCGGCGGCAGCTGGGCGTACAGCACCGGCCACAGGCGCTCGCGGAATGCCTTGAAAGCCGCCTCGGCGTCGCCGTCGGCGTCGATCCGTTCGGTCAGGCGCATCGCGCCCAGCGCCGCGAAGCGTTCGTCGATCGACTTGCCGAACTGGCAGAAGCGGGCGTAGCTGCTGTCGCCCAGGGCCAGCACCGCGTACTTCAGACCGGCCAGCGGCGAGCCCTGCGCGTTGGCCAGCTGCAATCCGAGTGCGCCGGCGCTGTCGGGCGGATCGCCGTCGCCGTGCGTGCTGGCGATCACGAGCACGCGCTCGAGCTTGGCGATCGCCTCCAGCGGCATCGAACCGAGGTCGCGCGAATCGGCCGCGAAGCCCTTGCCCCGGGCTTCCTTGGCGAGTTTTCTGGCCAGCGATTCGGCCGTGCCGGTCTGGGACGCGAACAGCACGGCCACGGCGAGCCGCTGCTCGATGGCCGCAGTTTGCGCTCGGGCCGGCTCGGCCAGCCGCGTCAGAAGGCCCGCGAAAAAGCCGTTCAGCCAGGCGCGCTGGTCTTCGCTGAACGGAGCATCGTCCGGCAGCAGCTCGATGGCGGGCCGACCGTCCGGCCCGAGCAGCGCACTCACGCGCCCGGCGCGCCGGCGAGCGAGCGCAGCGCCTGAACGTCGTGCCGTCGCGCAAAGTCGACGAAGGACTCCTGCGGGCCGCGCTGTGCCAGGTATCCGGCCAGCAGGCGCTCGAGCAGCTCGGGCAATTCGCCAAACGGGACATTCCTGGCGAGCTCGCGCCCCAGGCCGCGCTCCTGCTCCAGGCCGCCGCCCACGTAGACGTGATAGCCATCGACCGAGCGTCCGTCCTGCGGCACCTGCATCCCCAGCAGCCCGATGTCAGCGACATAGTGCTGCGCGCACGAATTCGGGCAGCCCGTCAGGTGGATGTTGATGGGAGCGTCGAGTCTCAAGCGCTGGTCCAGGTAACGGGCAAGCTCGAGCGCTTGCGCCTTGGTGTCGGTCGCCGAGAAGCGACAGCCCGTGTTTCCGGTGCAGGCAACGACGCAGCCCGCGATGGTCGAGGCGCTCACATCGAAGCCGATCGAGCGGATCTCGGCCACTGTGTCCGGGATGCGGGACTGCGCCACATGGGGCAGTACCATGTTCTGCCAGACGGTAGTGCGCAACTCTCCGGTGCCGAATTGGTCGGCGAGCTGGGCCAGCGCTTGCATCTGGTGGGCCTGCACGCGGCCGAGCGGGATGGCGATCCCGACCGAGAACATTCCCGGCTGGCGCTGGCGATGCACGCCGATGTGGCCATGCTTGTCGACCGGTGGTCTGGGGGCGCACCGGGCGGCCGGCAGGTAGCGCAGCGGGAAGGCGAGCTTGCGCTGCACTTCGCTTAGAAACTTGGCGGTGCCGAGGCGATCGAGGACATAGCACAGGCGCGCCTTTTTGCGGTCCGTCCGATCGCCGTGTTCGACGAATACGCGCAACATGGCAGCCGCCGCCGGTACGCACTCGGCCGGAGCGAGCAGCAGCCCGCAGTCGCTGGCGAAGCGCTGGTGGCCGGTGATACCGGCCAGCAAGACGCGGAAGTACACGCCGGCGGCAACTTCCTCGCCGGCGTCGACGCGGGTTGCCACGAAGCCGATGTCGTTGGTGTCGGTCGCGATGCCGACGTGACCGGCGCCGTCGAAGCTGATATTGAACTTGCGCGGCAGCCCATACAGGTCGCGGCTGTTCAGAAGGTACAGCTGCAACGCGCGCGCGAGCGGGCCGGTGTCGATCAGTTCGGTCGCATCGAGGCCCGCCAGCGGCGAGGAGGTGATGTTGCGCACGTTGTCGGCGCCGGCTCCGCGGGAGGTGAGCGCCGCGTCCGCAAGGCGTGAGAGCAATTCGACGATGTGCCTGGGCGGGATCTGGCGGATCTGGATATTGCCGCGCGTCGTCACATCGGCGTAACCGCCGCCCAGCTCGGCCGCGATGCCGGCCAAGGCGCGCATCTGCAGGCTCGACAAGGCATTGCCGGGGATGCGCACGCGCACCATCAGCGAGTCCTGGGCCGGCGAGACGTAAAACAAACCGTGAAATTTGAATCGGTAGACATCACCGGCCTGGGGAGGCTTGTCTTCGCGCGCATGCGCCAGCAGCTTGTCCCAGATGTCGAGCGGATTTTCCTCACGCTTGAGCTGTTCCTCGCGCGTGATTTCGTCGACCGGCCAGCCAAACCACGACCCGGCCGCGGCGGGCGCGCCGTCGCCTGGCGCACCGATCCCGGCCGCCGGCAGCGCTGCCGCGGCGGCCAGGCCCGCTGCAAACCCTTGCAGGTACTCCTTTTGTACCTGCGAAAAGGCCACCGCGTCCGCAGTGGGCGCGTTCATCGGGCGGCCAGTCAAGGCATCGCGTGCGCCTTGTCGGGCACCGATGCCACCTGGGCGACGCGCGTGCGATAGGTCGAGAAAAGCGCCAGTCCGGTAAACACGAAGCCCCCGACCAGATTGCCGAGCGTGACTGGAATCTGGTTCCACAGCCACCAGGTCTCGGGCGTTGCCTTGGCTCCGAGCAGCAGGCCGGTCGGAATCAGAAACATGTTCACCACGGCGTGCTCGTAACCGAGGCCGAAGAAAATGCAGATGGGCAGCCAGGCCGCAAGGATCTTGGAGACCGTCGATTGCGCCACAGCGCCCATCACGACGCCCATGCACACCATCCAGTTGCACAGCATCGCTTTGGCGAACGCGGCAGCCCAGCCTGCGGCCCCGTGCGCCGCGTACGCCACGGTCTTGGCGTCCGTGATCGCGGCGATCCGATCGGCGACTGGACCGCCCGCTGCCTCGCCGAACATCGTCAGCGCACCCCACGCCAGGCCGGCGTAAATGAGGCTGCCGATCAGATTGCCGACGTACGCGAAGGCCCAGTTGCGCATGGTGTCGCTGAAGCCGATCCGATCGTCCATCTGCGCCATCGGCAACACCGCAAAACTGCCGGTGACGAGCTCCAGGTTCAACAGCACGATCATCACGAAGCCGACCGGAAATATCAGGGCGCCGACCAGCGGAACGCCGGTTTGCACGGCTGCCGTGATGGCCAGATGCGTGGCAATACCCAGGATTGCGCCGGACAGGGCGCCCCGCACGAGCAGATCCGGGACCGGCAGGGCTGCCTTGCGCGTTCCGGCTTCGATCATCGCGCTGACGACTTCGGCGGGCTTAAGGTAGTCCATGGCCTCAGGATGCGTGAGTTATCGCGCACGGACGTGCGCATCGCATCGACGGGTGCAGCAAACAGCGTGCCACGCAGGCAGTGGCCCTACGGGCTGATTGGGCGGGCCCGGATTTCGCCCATCGCCCCGACGGGCAGCTCCCGGGCGCACCGAACCGGAGCGATGCCCGGGTTATCGCGGTGCGCAGCGACGAGGGTTGGTGCAAGGCAACAAGAGTCACAGGGACATCCCTTCCCGCGCGACGGTTTCGCCGTGGCCATGCGGCCCCTTGACTTGAAGCGGGCTTCAAGAACTAGCTTTCCGTGCATGTCCACCTGCCGGATCTGCCGGTGTCGAGGAGAAAAGACCGATGAACCTGACTTTGGCGATTGCGATGGCGGTCACGATGGCCGTCCCGCTGGCGTGCGCCCGTGCCGAGACTTCGCGCCCGGCGCCCGCGCAGAAAGCCGAACACGGCCCGTTTTACTGCGATCAGAGCGCTCTTGATCCGCAGACCCGCATCCGGCACTTCGATGTGCTGGGACCGGCCCTGGTCGAAAAAAGGACGGCCGTGCGTGAACTGGCCGACGGCTACGAGATCGAATTTCCGTCCGACCGCGAAACGTTTCGGCAACTGGCCGAATACGTGGACGCAGAGCGCTTGTGCTGTCCGTTTTTCGACATCGTGCTGCGCGTAACGCCCGACGGCGGTCCATTGTGGTTTCGCGTGACCGGCAGGCCCGGCACCAAGCAGTTCATCGAGGCCGACGCGGGCGGCTGGATCAAGCCGGTCGGGGCCAAAAAAAAGTAGCCGGCCCGGCCGCCGCCGAATTCACGCTGAGCACGCCGGACGGGCGGCGCGTCAGCCTGTCGGATTTTCGCGGCCGGATCGTGCTGGTGAACTTCTGGGCCACCTGGTGCGGGCCTTGCCGGGTAGAGATGCCGTGGCTCGCGGAGTTCTACGATCGTTACCGGTCGCGCGGACTGGAGATCGTGGGCGTGTCGGTCGACGATGGCGATCCCGGGCGGGTCGCTCGGTTCGTGCATGACCGCAACGTGAATTACACGATTCTGCTGAAGGACGACGCCGTCACCGCCGCTTACGGCGGCGTGCGCCAGCTTCCGCAGACCTTCTTCGTCGACCGCCGCGGTCGGATCGCTCGAAGCACCTACGGAATCGGCACCAAGGCGGATCTGGAAGCGGATATCCGGGCTGCCCTTGGGCCGGCGCGCACTAGCCCTTAGACTGGCGGCGTTTGCCTAGCTCGCGGGGGGTCGACTGCCGTGGTTCCATTGAGCATCTCCGAGGTGGCGCGCCAGTTCGGCATGCCGGCTTCGACGTTGCGCTATTACGAGCGCATCGGCGTTTTGTTGCCGACCCGTCGCGTCGGCGGCCGTCGCAGCTATGACGAGGCCGCGCTCCGACGCCTGGCCCTGATCCGGCGCGCGCGACAGAGCGGATTTCGCCTGAAGGAGATCCGCGAGCTGTTCTCGGGGTTCGAGCCGGCAACTCCGGCCTCGCGCCGCTGGCAGCAACTGTCCGCGCGGAAAATGGCCGAGCTCGATGCCTCGCTGGCCCGCATCATGGGCATGAAGACGCTGCTGGAAGGGATCTCTGGCTGCCGCTGCGACACCCTGGAACAATGTGGCGCCGGCGTGCTGCGCAGCTCGTGCGAGCCAACGCCCCGGCGCGGCGCGACCAGGTCATCGGCGCGCCGCGTACGGCCCCTCGCTCCTTGACGCATCATCTGCTCCGATGACCGATCCAAATCCGATTTCGCGTCGCGAATTCGCGTCGCTGTCGCTGGCGGCCTGTGTGGCCGCAGCCACCTCCGCCAAGGCTCCCGCGGCCCTGGCCGCCGCGCAGGCGACTGCGACCGCCGCCGATGAGGACGTGCAGATCCACACGCCCGCTGGCGTTTGCGATGCGGCGCTGGTGCACCCCCAGGGCCAGGGCGCCTGGCCGGCCGCGATCCTGTTTCCCGACATTTTCGGGCTGCGGCCGACGATGCGCGAAATGGCCGCGCGCCTTGCTTCCGAGGGCTATACGGTGCTGGTGCCCAACCCGTTCTATCGATCCATCAAGGCGCCCGGCATCGGCCCCGATTTCGATTTCAAGAGTCCTGACGACCGCGCCAGGCTGGGCGCGCTGCGCGCACCCTTGACCAACGACGGCGTGATGCAGGATGCCGCGGCGTACGCGGCCTTCCTCGATGGCCATCCGGCCGTCAACAAGAAGGCCAGGATGGGAGCGTTCGGCTATTGCATGGGAGGGACCATGACGATGCAGGCTGCCGCCGGCGTTGCCGGCCGCATCGGCGCGGCGGCCTCGTTCCACGGCGGCGGACTGGTGACCGACAAACCCGAAAGCCCTCACCTGCTGGTGCCGAAGATGAAGGCGCGCTTCTACATCGCCATTGCCGCCAACGACGATCAGCGTCAACCGGACGCCAAGACCAAGCTGGCCGAGGCGTTTTCAGCCGCGCACCTGCCCGCCAAGATTGAGGTCTACGAGGGCACCGCGCACGGCTGGTGCGTGAAGGACATGCCGATGATGGACGGCAAGCCCCTTTATAACGAGGCTCAGGCCGAGCGGGCGTGGAAGGAACTGGTGGCGCTGTTCAAGGCAGCGCTGGTTTGACCGGACTCCCCTCTCCCCTTGGGGAGAGGGGACGGGGGTGAGGGGCCGACATGATTTTTTCCACCTAGTACATGTAATCGCGCGTCAGCGGCAGCGCCCCGGCGCTCGAGCCGGACTTCACCGCCAGAATCTGGTGCAGCACCATCCATTCCTGCGTGAACGCGTAGGCGCAGCCGGCCAGGTACAGGCGCCAGATGCGCCACCGCTTGTCGCCCCCGATTTCACGCAGCTGCGCGCTGTGGGACTCGAACCGCTCCGCCCAGTGCGACAGCGTCAGAGCGTAGTGGCGGCGCAGGTTTTCCACGTCGACCGGCTCCAGGCCCGCGGCGCACATTTCGTACAGCGTACGGCTGATGTGCGGCAGCTCGCCGTGCGGGAACACGTAGCGGTTGATGTAGTCGCTGGCGCCGAGCGGCGATTCAGCCGAGTCCGGATCGCCGGACGTGATTCCGTGGTTCATCACGGTGCCGTCGTCGTTCAGCAAGTCGCGAATCCGGCTGAAGTACAGACGCAGGTTCTGCAGGCCGACGTGCTCGAACATGCCGACGCTGGCGATCCGGTCGAACTTGCCCGTCACGTCGCGGTAGTCCTGCAGCCGCACCTCGCACCGGTCCGCAAGGCCGGCCGCGGCGATGCGTTCCCGCGCCAGATCGTATTGATTCTGCGACAGCGTGATGCCGACCGCCCGAGCGCCGAACTTCTGCGCGGCCCGGATGATCAGCGCACCCCAGCCGCATCCGATGTCGAGCAGCCGGTCACCCGGCCTCACGCGGAGCTTGGTCAGGATATGGTCGATCTTCTGGATCTGCGCATCGTCCAGGCTGTCCTGCGCCGAGCGGAAATAGGCGCAGGAGTACACCATGTTGGTGTCGAGCCACAGCGCATAGAACTGATTGGAGACGTCGTAGTGGTAGCGGATCGCCTCGACATCGACGCTGCGCGTGTGCCGGAAGATCCGCGGGGGCCGGCGCGCACGGGGGGCTCCATGGGTGGCCAGGCGCATCGCCACCTGCAATATGTCGACGAGCTTTCCTTCGACCTCCATTTTGCCTTCTACGTAGGCCGATCCGAGACGGTCCAGAGAAGGGCGCACCAGTTGCCGCAACGACGCTACGCTGGGGATCGTGAACGTCACGCGCGGCTCCTCGCCCAGTACGGCCTCCAGGCCGTTCCACAGCCGCACGCGCAGCGGGATCGCGTGTGTGCGCATGCGCGCAACGAAGCGGTCGAATTGGCGCTGCCAGAAAAGCGCGACGGGAGACGTAATCCCGCGCGGGCCCCGCGACAATGAGCCGGTGTCGACCAAAGCCTGCCGCATTCGATCCTCCCTCGTAGAAGAGCGCTGCGTCGCAACAACCGCCGCCGGCTGTCTCGCCGGTCGGCGTTCGGATCCCGCGCAAAAGACCGTGATGCGCGGGCCCCCTATCTGGACCCTGATTCGTTTCAGGACGATACTAACCAAAACGGCTTCGCGCCGGAGGCATTCCTATGAGGGCAAGGGGTTGTTCATGGACATGAACCGAAGACAGTTCTTCAGAGTCAGCGCTGCGGGGCTGGCGGGCTCCAGCCTGGCGGTGCTGGGGTTTTCTCCTACCGCAGTTCTGGCGGAAACGCGCAATTTCAAGCTGGCGCGTACCACAGAGACGCGCAACACATGTCCTTACTGCGCGGTCGGATGCGGCGTGATCATGTACGGGCTCGGCGACAAGGCCAAGAACGTGACGACCTCGATCATCCACATCGAGGGCGATCCCGATCACCCGGTCAATCGCGGCACGCTGTGCCCGAAGGGGGCCGGGCTGCTGGATTTCGTCCACAGCCCCGACCGCCTGAAGTACCCGGAAGTGCGCGAGCCAGGCAGCAGCGAGTGGAAGCGCATCTCCTGGGACGAAGCCCTGTCGCGGATCGCCAAGCTGATGAAGGCCGACCGCGACGCCAATTTCATCACCCACAATGCCGACGGCAAGACGGTGAACCGCTGGCTCACGACCGGGATGTTGTGTGCGTCGGCCTCGTCCAATGAAACCGGCTACCTGACCCACAAGGCGATGCGTAGCCTGGGGATGCTCGTATTCGATAATCAGGCACGTGTCTGACACGGCCCGACGGTGGCCAGTCTGGCCCCGACGTTTGGCCGCGGCGCGATGACCAACCACTGGGTGGACATCAAGAACGCCGACGTTGTTCTGATCATGGGCGGCAACGCCGCCGAGGCCCACCCCTGCGGCTTCAAGTGGGTGATCGAGGCCAAGCAGCACAACAAGGCGAAACTGATCGTCGTGGATCCGCGCTTCACGCGCTCGGCCGCGATGTCCGATTATTACGCGCCGGTGCGCGCCGGCAGCGACATCGCGTTCCTGGGCGGCGTGATCAATTACCTGCTCACCAACGACAAGCTGCAGCACGAGTACGTCCGTCATTACACGAACGCCTCGTTCATCGTCGGCGAGGCCTATCGCTTCGAGGACGGAATCTTCTCCGGCTACGACGCCGAAAAGCGCCGCTACGACCCGTCCAGCTGGGGCTACGAGCTCGACGACAAGGGTTACGCGAAGGTCGACGAGACGCTGCAGCATCCGCGCTGCGTGCTGCAGATCATGAAGCAGCACTATTCGCGCTACACGCCGGACATGGTCAGCAAAGTGTGCGGCACGCCGAAGGACAAGTTCCTGAAGATCTGCGAGATGATCGCGTCGACCGCCGATCCGAAGCGCGCGATGACGATCATGTACGCGCTCGGCTGGACCCAGCACAGCACCGGCACCGAGATGATCCGCACGGCCGCGATTGTCCAGTTGTTGCTGGGCAATATCGGCATTGCGGGCGGCGGCATGAACGCGCTGCGCGGCCACAGCAATATCCAGGGCCTGACCGACCTGGGTCTGCTGTCCAATCAGCTGCCGGGCTATCTGACGCTTGCGCGCGATTCGGAACAGACCCTGGACAGCTATCTGAAGCCGCGCACGCTGATGCCTTTGCGGCCGGGCCAGATGAGCTACTACCAGAACTATCCGAAGTTTTTCGTCAGCCTGCAGAAGGCCTGGTGGGGTGACGCGGCCACCAAGGAAAACGATTGGGCGTACGACTACCTGCCCAAGCTGGACAAGCTGTACGACATCCTGCAGGCCTTCGAGCTGATGTACCAGGGCAAGATGAACGGGTACATCTGCCAGGGTTTCAACCCGGTCGGTTCCTTCCCCAACAAGGCCAAGATCGTCGCCGGACTTTCCAAGCTCAAGTTCCTGATCGTGATCGATCCGCTGCGGACCGAGACCGCCGAGTTCTGGACCCACCACCCCGATTTCAACGAGGTGAAGACGGCCGACATCCAGACCACGGTGTTGCGGCTGCCGTGTACCTGTTTCGCGGAAGAGGACGGGTCGCTCACCAACTCGGGACGGTGGCTGCAGTGGCATTGGAAAGGGGCCGAGGCGCCGGGCGAGGGCCGGGGCGACCTGGAAATCATCGGCAGCCTGTTCCGGCGCATCCGGGCCATGTACCTGGCCGAAGGGGGCGCGTTTCCGGACCCGATCGTCAATCTCACCTGGCCGTACAAGATTCCGGACAAGCCTTCGGCCGAAGAGATGGCAATGGAGTACAACGGCAAGGCGCTGGCCGACCTGCCTGATCCGAAGGACAAGACCAAGATCCTGGCAAAAGCCGGCGAGCAACTGGCGGGCTTCGGACTGCTGCGCGACG